>ERZ1292623.935-Hain-H51-01um-R1-935-length-29346-cov-6_pt1 | contig 29346 bp, 25 predicted proteins | sample MGYA00564398_ERZ1292623 | MGnify/ENA primary metagenome ERZ1292623 (study PRJEB36523, sample SAMEA6512633) | groundwater metagenome | collected 2019-01-07 | study: AquaDiva: Metagenomics assemblies of 32 groundwater samples | reverse complement strand
TTTGTCGTGAGCGATTTTTCTTTCGGGTGAAAAGGTCGATCCCGACAGAGAGCCACATTAACAAGATTACAAACATTAATTACTAACAGCCGCAACCAGCAAGGTGTCACCTTGATGGTTGGGGCACAAAAATATATGACAGGAATACTAAATGCACGAATACTGGCGAGTGTCGCGATGCTTGTCTTCGTGGGCGCGGTTGTCGCAGGTTCGACGGGCGCGTTCTTCTCGGATACGGAAACCTCGACGGGAAACACGTTTACGGCAGGGGCATTGGATCTCAAAGTGGACTCACAGTCGCATTTTAACGGATTGGTGTGTCGAATCGGCGCCCAGAATGAAGTAAACCCAGGAGTTCTAGGATGGCATCACCCAACAGATGATTCGCTTGTTGGGCCTGAACACTTTCCTCAGCCGGGCGATCCCTGCACGGGAACTTGGGCTGAGAGCGACCTGATCGCAGACTCGCTTGCGTTCCGATTCTTCAACTTTGACGACTTGAAGCCGGGTGATGAGGGGGAAAACACAATCTCTCTGCACGTCCTCGACAATGACGCGTGGGGGTGCTTTACGGTGGACAATGTCGTAGATAGCGACGTAACTTGCACCGAGCCTGAAAGCGAAGACGTGGATGACCTTAGCTGCACACCCAATGGAAATGTTGCAGTGGGCGAACTCGGTGCAGCACTTACCTTCGACGCATGGCTTGATGAAGGTACCACACCGGGATTCCAGTGTAATAATCCAGATGTACCGGCAACAGCAGGCGCATCTTGCGATGCAGATCCTGAAGAGGGCGACAACATCTTGAACGGTGTTGAACAGCTCTTCTGGGACGATGAAACGGTGGATGAAGCATCAGAAGGTCCGTTCGCAATGAGTAACGTCTTATCGACTGCGTACGCGCTACACCAGTGCACCGATGCGACAGGGCATACCGAATACGGACTATGCCACGGCCTCGCGTTAGACGGTCGTATGGTTGGAAGCGCGACGTATTACTGGGGTCTCGCGTGGAGCATTCCGGGAACCGCTGGAAATGAAATCCAAACAGACAGCCTCACGCTAGACATGATCTTCGAGGCAGTGCAGCACCGAAACAACCCGGACTTCCAATGCACGCCGCCGGAAGTGCGGACAACGCTTACATTGGCGAAGACAGTCATACCGGCTGAACAGGAGCCAGACTCGTCGTACACATTGATCGCTGATGGCGCAGTAACTGACCTTTCGGGAATTGAGGGTTCGCCAGCAGTCTTCTTTGCTCCGGTGGAGCCAGGGGTCTATGCACTTTCAGAGTCAGGTGGAGACCCCGATCCAACTTCGGTCACGTGGAGTTGTACAGGGAACGCAACGCCTGAAGTTGACAATGGCAATGGCACAGCGAGCGTAACTGTTGGCCCAGGTGAAAACGTTGTGTGTGTTGTTGAAAACAACTACGAGGCGGCACCTCCTCCAGTTGGACCCTAGTTCTCTAGCCATTTGACCAGATAGTCGGGTCAAATGGTGCCGATCGACCCGAAAGGCTCATTTACCGGTGTTTGAGCCTTTCGGCGAGGTGATTCTTCGTAGACAGCTCGGCCGAGCACCTTTGTGCGAGGCGCAAGGTGCTCGGTAAAGCTGCATATGAGCAGCAAGGGCCCCGACACACGCACATCGTGTGACGGGTAATTACAAGGATTTATCAGCAAAAGGGGAATCAGCGACAATATTTATGAACATCTCTAGGATAGTTTTGGGGCTTATTCTCATCGTGGGCGCGGGAGGGGCGCTCGCTGGAGGCACGAGCGCATTCTTCTCCGACACGGAGTCTTCGACGGGGAACAGCTTCACTGCCGGCGCGATTGATTTGAAGATCGACAATGATAGTTATTACAACGGGAATCGGTGTGTCGAGACAGCGCCGGACGTCTGGCAGTGGCAAGGCCCATCGCTGTTTCCGGAGCCGAATACGCCATGTACGACGTCATGGCATCTCACTGATCTCGATCCGAGCCACCTCTTCTTCAACTTCACCGACCTGAAGCCGGATGATGACGGCGAAGACACGATCTCGCTCCACGTGGATGACAACCCCGCGTATGTCTGCTTGGACATGACGCTCACCTCGAACAACGACATCTCGTCCGTTGACCCAGAACTCGGTGATGGCGACCAACCGGAGGATATCAACGATTCATGGGACGGTGAGCTCGCACAGAACCTGCAGATGTTCTGGTGGGCGGACGATGGTGACAACGTCTACGAACAAGGCGAGACACCCTTGATGAATGGAGTACAAACAGTCTCCGACATGTTCGGCCCCGACTTCATCTTCTCTGTTGCCCTTGCTGATGCTCTCAATAATGTCTGGACTCCAAACTCTCCCGGCCCTATTCCCGGTGGGCAGACACACTACATTGCCAAAGCATGGTGCTTTGGAACCATGGGGCTCACACCGCTCGCACAAGACGGACTGGGAACGGACGGGCCGCAGGAGCCCGGTCGCGAAGGCACTGGATACACATGTGACGGAAGTGCTCTGAACAACATCACACAGACCGACGGCGTAACGCTTGACGTTGGATTCCGCGCGGTACAGTCGCGGCACAACGAGCAATTCCTCTGCGGCGGCGATCAGACCGACACGGCGAAATTGACCGTCACCAAGATCGTCACGAACAATAATGGCGGGAACAACGTCATCGCGGACTTCCAACTCTTCGTCTTCAATACAATCGCGACGCCTGTCACGAGCGGGGTGCAAACGGTACTCATCGCTGACACATATACTGTCACGGAATCTGGAGTCTCCGGCTATCAGGCTACCTTCGGCGGTGATTGCGATTCGAACGGGCAGATCACGTTAAATCCGGGGGATGTGAAGAGCTGTACGATAACGAATGACGACATCCCTGCGGCGATCACGCTCATTAAGAGCGTCACCAACAACAATGGCGGGAATCAACAGCCGTTCCAATTCACGATGCGCATTGATGGGAACGTCGTGCCGCAGAACACCTCTGTCGCGGTGACGGCGAATACGCCGCACGCTATAACTGAAGATCCGAAAGCAGGGTATTCGTTTGTCTCGATTACCGGAAGTCCGAAATGTCCGGCGGTCTTAGGCGGCACGGCGACCTTGGATGAGGGAGAGTCCATCACCTGTACGATCACGAACGACGATAATCCGTAGCAGGGGGCCGCGGCCCTCTGACAACATGTTGTCAGGCGGCCGCGGCGTGAGTCAGTAGGGAGGCTATGACCATTCCACTCACCATACGAATAGTATTGCTCGGGGGACTCGCCTCCGTGGTGATTCTTGCATTCGGATTGCGTACGGAGGCGATCGGCTTCACCTATGCGACCGGAGACGGATTCACGCTCAAAATTGATAGCGAGGCGTATTGGAACGGCGTCCCGCAAGACGGCACGAACGGCACCTCCGACTCGACGTGGGGTCTGAAGAACCTCAATCCACACTCGGACAAGTTCTTCAACTTGCGCGACGTGAAGCCCGGAGATAGGGGCGAAGCGACCATTAGCCTCCACGTGAATATGGATGCGTGGCTGTGTCTCGATTTCGAGCGCTTGCGGGAGCGGGAGAATGGGCGGAACGAGCCGGAAAGCCACGTTGATAATTCCGGCGGCGCGTCTTCCGGCGAACTTGCGGATGGGACGGAATTCTTCGGCTGGTTTGACGATGGCGACAACATATTCGAGATTGGCGAAGTACCGATATTCGGAACAACGACAGGGAAGCAGGCGGCAACGATAACTTTGAACCAAAAGACGTACGCCCTTGCCGATTCGAAAGGAGGCGCGCCGTTTACCGCCTCGACCACGCGCTACATCGGCATTCAGTGGTGCGCGGGGGATTTGACGGTCAATCTTGTGACGGGCGTAATCGGATGCGACGGTGAAGCGCTGGGAAATGAAGCCCAAACTGATTCGTTTTCCGTTGACATTTCCTTCCGCGCGGTCGCGACGAGCACTCATTCTAGATTCGTTTGCACAAAGCAGGGAACGACCTGCGAGTGGCCGGGGCCGGTGAACATCAACGTGAACAACAATGCAGTGGTGAATTCGACGACGACTTCGAGCTCGAACACCGGCGGCAATTCAGCAGGAAGCGGAGGAACGGTGATAACCGGCGATGCAACCTCGACGGCGACCTCAACGAACATCATCAATCAAGTCCGGTTGCTTTTCGGGCGATAAGTCTATGCACACTCATTTCACACGCACGTTTCCAGTATATTACGGACTTCGTAAATCCGTAATATGTAAATCCACACTAGTAATATTACGGACTTCAAGCATATTACGGACTTACGAAGTCCGTACATTCCGTTCAGTAGGGATGTTAGATACTCTCACTATGATGAGGTTAAACCTCATAGGTCCGGCTGAAGTATTCGCCCATGTATGACTAAATTCATTAGCACATTTTTCTACATTCTCTTCATCGCCCTTCTTTTGGGCATTGCAGGCTTGGTCTTAGGCTCAATGCTGCCTATTCCGGGGAATATCGAAATGAAGATAGTGAAAAGCGGCTCGATGGAGCCGGCGATACCGACGGGCGCGCTTGTCGTCGTGAAGCCCGCCGAGAGCTATCGCAAGGGCGACATCATTACCTTCGGCGAGGACACAGCGCGCGACATCCCCACAACACACCGCGTTATTGCTGCTGCCGGGAGCGGCGCCGGCACGACCTATACAACGAAAGGCGATGCAAACGAAGATCAGGATACGACGCAGATAGTGCAACGCGACATCATCGGTAAAGTCGTGTTCCACCTGCCGTACGCCGGGTTTGTCTTGGATTTTGCGCGGCAACCCCTTGGCTTCGCACTTCTTATAGGCATTCCCGCAGGCTTGGTCATTCTCGAAGAGCTCATGGCAATTTTCAAGGAGGTGAGAAGAACAGTTCGGCGGCGGCGCGGAAGTGACAATGATAAGCCGGATGAAGATACCGGCGTGACGGAGACCTTGCGGCGCGTCTACGCGCGCCGCAGAGCGATGGACGAGATTTTTGTGCCGATGTTTATAACGCCCTCGATCATACAGAGGGAGTGGTGGTTGAAAAATTTGCGTCTGCACAAAGACGCCTATGGCACCTCGACGGCACTCGTCTTGGCACTCGTCTTTATGTCTACGCTTTTTGCGGGTGCTTCCGGCGGGACGATTGCGTATTTTCAGGACATCGAGCGCTCGATTGGAAACATCTTTCGCGCGGGTGAGTGGCAGGAGCCGGCAGATCCGCAGGACATTGTTATTAACGAGTTTTTGCCGAATCCTGATGATGAAGCCAACGGATTAGACTTCGGAGACGATAATGATTCGGTTGTTGGATCTGGTGAGTGGGTTGAACTCTATAACAACGGGGCTGTTCCCGTCGATGTTGCAGGATGGATACTTGCCGATGAAAGTGGAGGCCTCGGCAACACGCAGGCAATCATTACCGGAGGTAACACGGTGCCCGCGTCGACCATAGTCCCGCCGCACGGATGGCTCGTTGTCTATCTCATGCACCAGACGCTTAATAACCCGAACGGGGACAGCATTTTCCTATATACTGGAACATCGACAGGAAACGTGCTTATAGATTCGTATACATGGACTGATCCGCACGATTTCTGTGAGAACGAGCCGACGCCGGGAAGTACCAACGCTTCTTCTACGCCATCCGCTGGAAGTTGTCAGGCACAAGAGGCGTCGCCGCCAAACAAGTCGTTCGCACGCATTCCCGACGGCACCGGCGCATTCGTCGATCCGATACCGACGCCGGGTGCGCCGAATATGCCGGACCCCGAACCTCTGCCGACACCGGTCATGGTCGAGGAATTAACTGTGCCTTCGCCCGCCGAGGGGGAGGTGCTTGGAGAAACCAGTGTTCCTGTAGTTGAAGAATCGCCGCCGGAGCTGCCTCCGTCCCCCGAATCAGAAGGCAGCTCCAGCGCTTCAGGTGGCGGGAGCCCGACGCAGGACTCCGCTCCGCTGGTGCAGGAAGAGTCTCCGCCGGCGCAGGATGAGCCCGAAAGCGAGTTGGTGCCGGAAGAGCAGGCGAGCGAGAACGAACCCTCTGAAGAGTCGCCCCCAGCAAGCCAAATGATTGAGATCGTATCTCCATCATCGGGCGAACAGCCTGCAGAGCAGGTTGTTGCAGCCGAACCAGAACCGACCCCGGAGCCTGAACCAGAGCCGACTCCTGAACCCACTCCAGAGCCGGCACCAGGGCAAGTTACAGCTGAATAATCTGGCAGAGTCTCGTAGGATGTGGTAGGTTATTTTTGCACCTCTTACTACATAGAAAGGGGGTGAACATCAAGGGACGGTCCCACACCCGCGGGGCCGTCCTTTTCTTTTTGACGTCTCCCCGCAAATGTGGCGCATCGTGGTGCAATCCATATTTCGTGTGGATAAGTGATACATGGTGGGGTATAGTGTCCTATACTCTATTTTAGTGGGAGAAAGTGGGATGAGGAAGCGAATCGTTGCGCGCTTCTTCGCCCCACTACCTCCCGGAAAAATTTCGAGACGTATGCCCGGTAGTGAAATTTCGGCTTGTCGCTGGCGCGACAGCGTAGATACCAAAACCACCATGCAAACAACAGATTTCGTTTGGAGCAATAACAACGTCATTCAGGACGCCGAGCCGAAATTCTACTACCGGGTATGAGATTCATCGGCGAATACGAACACACGCTGGACGAAAAGTATCGCGTCAGCCTCCCGAGGCAATTTCGTACGGGCCTCGGGAAAAAAATGGTGATGACGCGGGGTTTGGATAACTGCCTCTTCGTCTACTCGCGTGCCAGTTGGGAAAAGGTCGCCGCAAAACTCCAGGAACTTTCATTTGCACAAGCCGACACGCGTGGATTCAATCGGTTCATCCTCTCTGGCGCGGCTGAAGTAGAAACGGACGCAGCAGGACGCATTCTCATCCCGGAGCATCAGCGGCAATTCGCAAGTTTGGGAAAAACGATCGTATTCGCCGGCGTCTCGGACAGAGTTGAGATATGGGACGCGGAACAATGGAAGGAGTACAAGCGCGGTATCGAGAAAAAAGCCGATGCGCTTGCCGAAAAACTTGGTGAAATAGGCGCCTTATGAACACGAGCAAGTGGTATGGGGTAGCTAGAGGATTTGCATATCGTCATGCGCACGCGACGTCAACGATCCTCTAGCGACCCGATGCCGCTTACCGGCGGGCATCGTCCGACACACGCGGGGCGTGTGACGGATCAAAACCCGGCACACGCTGAGCGTGTGTCTGGGCACAAGCCAGTTCTTTTACAGGAAGTTTTGCACGCACTCACCATCCACGCGGACGACATTGTCCTCGATGCGACCCTAGGCGGCGCAGGGCACGCGCGAGAGATGGTGAAGCTCTTGGGATCGAAGGGGGTTCTTATCGGCATCGATGCGGACAGCGCCGCAATAGAGCGCGCACGCGAGGCTCTGCAGGGAACTGCGAGCACGGTGCGCCTCGTCGAAGGCAATTTCAGGGATGTGATATCGCATACAGGGAAGCATGAGATACCGCATATCACGAAAGCGCTCTTCGACCTCGGTTGGAGCGGCTATCAACTCGTTGCGGGGCGCGGATTCTCATTCCTTAAGGAGGAACCGCTCCTCATGACATATGCTGCTGCGCCAGGGCCGGAAACGCTCACTGCCGAGAAGATTGTGAACACGTGGGAAGAAAGTTCCATCGCCGACATCATTTTCGGATGGGGCGAGGAACGCTTCGCACGCCAAATCGCGCGCGGCATTGTTGCGGCTCGAAAGGAGACGCGCATTGCAACGTCTCGCGAATTAGCGGAGATTGTGCGAGCCTCGGTCCCGGCCTTCTACCGCAAAGGGCGCTTACATCCAGCGACGAAGACTTTCCAGGCGCTGCGCATCGCCGTCAATGACGAGATGGGCGCTCTCAAAGAAGGGCTTAGGGGTGCGTGGCAGTTGCTCGTTTCTCGTGGCAGGCTCGCCGTCATCACATTCCATTCTGTCGAAGATAGGGAAGTGAAGCGGCTGATGAAGGAGTGGGTGAATGAGGGGAGCGGACAGTCGCTCACGAAATCACCTATCCGACCGGCGCGTGAAGAGGTGCTCGCGAACCCACGCGCGCGGAGCGCAAAACTTCGTGTGATAGAGAAACAATAAAACAATATTTTCACAGTGCTGTTAGGGACGGCATATGATAAAACAAAAGACCAATTCGATCTTCATACGCGTTTACTCGTATCCCGGGGAGCATTACGCCTTCCAGGGGCTTGTATTCGTGCTTGTCGCATGCGTTTTTGCATACGGGTATTTCGTGTCGCTCTCCATCATGAACGTCGTCACGCACAAAGAGGCCATCGTCGAGAGCGATCGGCTGCAGAGCGAGGTAAGCATGCTTGAAGAAGAATATTTCGCGCTTGCAAAGGAGGTGACGCCGGAAATGGCAGGACGTCTTGGCCTCACGAGCGTTTCTGACACATCGTTCGTGCGACGCCCTGGAGCCGTCGGTTCCGCGGCGGGCGCACGCACTGATATCTAAAAGGGGGACTATAATGCGACCATGCGCTCGCAATTCGTCTTGCGTGTCCGGCTCTTGTCCGTCTTTTTCATTCTAGCGGCAGTGTTGCTGTTAGTGCGGCTCTACTTCCTGCAGATCGTGCATGGAGAAGAATATGCGCGCGAGGCGATGGGGCAATACATTGAGAGCGCTGGGAGCGAATCACCGCGTGGGACCATCTTCTTCACAAAGAAGAATGGCGAGCATCCGGCGGCGGCGGCGATGGAGAATGGCTGGCGCATCGCGATAACGCCTAAGGAAATAGTAGAACCGGAGGCGACCTACGCAAAACTCGCCGTCACTGCGCCCATCGACGAGAGCCGCTTCCTCGCAAGCGCCGCAAAGACGGACGACCCGTATGAAGAAGTCGGTTTCCGCTTGAACGACGACGAGGCGAAGGCGGTACGGGCACTGGATCTTCCCGGCGTCATTACGGTGCGCGACGAGTGGCGTTCATATCCGGCAGGGCTTCTTGCGGCGCATGTGGTCGGATTCGTGGGCTACAAGGGCGACAAAAAAGAAGGCGTCTATGGTTTGGAAAAATACTGGGAAGACACGCTTCGCCACGATAGCGGCGGCTTGTATGTGAACCCGTTCGCGGAAATCTTCTCGAACGTGGGTGCCTTACTCGCGAGCGACGTTGCTTCGCAGGAAGGGAGCGTCATCACGTCCTTGGAGCCCTCCGTAGAGCGCGAGCTCGAGACCATTCTTGATGGCGTGATGGAAACGTACGTGCCGAAAGTGGCAGGCGGCATCATCATGGACCCTTCGACGGGGGAAGTCATCGCGATGGCCGTGCGCCCTGCGTTCGACCCGAATACGTACAATCTTGTTTCTGACGGAAGCGTCTTCACGAACCCCTTGGTCGAGCGCCGGTATGAAATGGGCTCCATCGTGAAGCCTTTGACCATGGCCGCCGCTATTGACGTGGGTGCTGTCACACCACACACGACCTACAACGATCGCGGTTGTATCACGAAGACGGGAGCGAAACTCTGCAACTTCGACGGCAAAGGGCGCGGGGTCGTCGACATGCAAGAAGTACTCTCGCAATCCTTGAACACCGGTGTCTCATACGTGGTCGATACAATGGGGAATCAGACGTTCGCGAAATATGTGGAAGCGTATGGCTTGGGTGAGGAAACAGGCATCGACCTCCCTGGCGAGATCCCCGGGAATATCGATGCACTTTTCGCGCAAGGCGCGGCGGATGTCGATTTCGCTTCCGCTTCGTTCGGTCAATCCATTGCGGTCACGCCTATTGAGATGATACGCGGGCTCTCCGCGCTCGCGAACGAGGGCAAGCTTCCGGAACCGCACGTTGTGCGTGCGGTACGCACGGCCTCCGGCATCGAGCGGAAGATCGCGCTTGCCGACGAGAAGCAGGTGCTGAAACCGGAGACGGCGGAAACGGTAACGAACATGCTGGTAAAGGTTTTTGACGATGCGCTCCTCGAAGGCGTCTTGAAGCAAGAGCACTATTCAATTGCCGCGAAGACGGGGACCGCACAGATAGCGAATCCGGGAGGCGGCGGCTACTACACCGACCGCTGGCTGCACTCGTTCTTTGGTTATTTCCCTGCGCACGAGCCGAAGTTCATCATTCTTCTCTACGCCGTCGAGCCGCGCGGTGAACTCTATGCTTCGCGCACCTTGGCGCGGCCGTTTGCGGAACTTACGAAGTTCCTCATCAATTATTACAACATCCCACCCGACAGGTAGAAAATTTTGAAGCTGGTCAAAATTTTCTACCTTTTGAGAACCCTCGGTTCTCAACGGGCTTCGCCCTGCTCTCCAACCCGGAAAACTGCCGTTTTCCGACCTTTTCCCACGTCGCGCAAAAAGATTGGATCTTTTTACGCGACGGCTAAATCGAAGCACCCAGCAACCACGTATCAAGCTAGTTCAATAAATAAGTGCACCACTCCGCTAATATAGCGGGGCATGAAATACCAACATTTGAGGGTAGAGGAGCGCGAAGAGCTGCAGCGGGGTTTGTGGCGGAAAGAGTCGATTCGCTCCATTGCAGCGAGACTCGGACGGTCGCATTCTTCCCTGGCGCGCGAGGTCAGGAAGAATAAACCGCCCATCCATAACCAATACACGCCGCGTCTCGCCCACGAGAGAGCGCTCCGACAGAGGAAGAGTCGAGGGAGAAAAGATCGGCTCAAGAACGAAAGGACCCGTTCATACATCGTCGAGCACCTGAAGCTCCGCTGGTCACCCGAGCAGATTGCAGGGCGGATGCGGAGGGACGGTATCGGCTCGATCTCACCGGAGGCGATATACCAGTTCGTGTACGCGCAGCTTTCATACGGACGACCGAGGAAGGGGTGTGAAGACCTGCGCCCATACTTGCGCAGGCGACGCAAGCAGCGAATCCCGAAGGGTGCACGCTGCTGTCAGCGCGTATTCAAGCCGCGCGGCACATCGATCGATGAGCGACCGAAGATCGTCGAGAAAAAGAAACGCTGCGGCGATTGGGAAGGCGACACAGTCGAGTCATGCGATCACAAGCCAGGCATCAACACGACGCTTGAGCGCAAGAGCGGCATCGTGCAGATCACGAAACTTGCCAGCAAGTCGAGTACCGACACCATCATCGTTCTCGACAGGCGATTCAAGGAACTGCCTCCGGACCTGAAGCGCACGTTGACACTCGACAACGGCCCAGAGAACAAAGAATACTTACCAACCGCGCGTACTTGGGATTTACAAAGCACTACGACGAGTATTTTCCCGGAAGCTTTGCGCCAATTCTTTCCCCGCGCCAGTTTGAAGCCGTCCAAAAAATACTTGCAAGCAGGGAGCATAAGCGCAAGGTACGCGGCACGCACGATTTCCCCTTTACCAATCTTTTTCGTTGCGAAAATTGTGGTGGCATGTTCACGGCACAATGGACAACGGGAAAATCGGGCGGCCGTTATCGGTACTATCGCTGTACGAAAAAGAAAGGCAACTGTGGCGCGAAATATTTGCGCGAAGACCTGCTCGCAAGTCAAATCAAGGAACGGCTTCAAACTATCTCGCTTCCCGATAGGTACACCGGCTGGATGTTGAACAAGATAGATGAGTGGGAGCGCGAGGAAACCACCGCGTCGGGAAGTGAGATGCAAAATCTTTCTTCACAAGTCAAAGCGAGCGAGGAGCGCATGGACAAACTTGTTTCAACCTATCTGGACGGCGACATACCGAAAGCTATTTACCTCGCCAAAAAGGACGCGCTCATGCGCTCCCTCGCCGCTTTGCAAGAGAAAAAGAAAGATTTTGAGCGCGGACGAAAGAATTGGGTCGAACCCCTGCGGGAGTGGGTTTTAGATACGAAACAGGCCATGGTTTTGAGTTCGTCCGACAACTTGCACGAAATCTCCGATTTCGTTCGCAAAATCGGAACGAACCCCAATATTGAAAGCAAATCCATGCATTTCAGAATCCCCCCACCATCCGAATACGCCGCGGTACTCCGCGGCAAAATGCACGCGCCCCAGGGCTTAGCGGGGGCGCGTTCCGCACTTTCTTCCGAAGAAGTTTCTATTTGTGACCCTACGGGGAATCGAACCCCGGTTTTAGCCTTGAGAAGGCCACGTCCTAGCCGCTAGACGATAGGGCCGTAGGCTTGAAAATAACAGTTGTTACTTACCAGAGCAAGTGTTTCTTCCCTTATGACTCATGCGACTCCTCGTCTTCAGTACCTTTCTTAATAGCGCGTATTTCTGTCTTTAAGGGATCTATCTGTCGAATAGAAGTCATATATCGGTAAGAAATGAACCCTTCGGGAGTGATGTTTAAGACTTTATAATCTTTTCCATCAGCTGTTTGTACGTGAACGCGTTCATTCCCCAGATTGCTGTCTTGGGTAAGTCCAAACCTCGCAAGCACAGCAAAACGTTCTCGTACCCGCTCTCCTTGTCGTTCCACTCTTTTCTTTTGCCAATCGGGTACCCCTTCTTTTTTTCATGCTTCCATTATGCACCCCACCCCACCCATAGCAAGACACCGACCGCATACTGCATAGCAATGTTGACATCGAGCTAGAAAATCGCAGTATTCCCAGAAGACGGAGATACTTTTGGAGGAAGGATCATGCCTGTCACATCCGTAAACTTCGGAAGCGGCTGGCTGTATCTGTCTGCTTCCGACGAACGTTCGAACGATCTTGATGTCCTTTACTTATCTCGAGTCGCGGCCGAGACGACGTACTTCCACGACATCCATGTACCATTGGATATGCGACAGAGATCCGGCGAACTCATTGCTATCCCGCTTGTGGGGCGAGATACCGGAGACAGGGTCGCCATCGGGAAAGGGGTGTTGATACCGCACGATCGCGGTATTAGGCTCGTCTCCCCTCACGAACCGAACAAGAACAAGTTGAGAATTCGGATAATCCAACAGATGCGGAAAACGTGGGTCAACCTACGATTCGTCGCAGACGCGTGAACGGTCGGGAGATAGAAAAGAGCAGCGGGAAACTTGCTGAGCTCTCCTTCACTCCCGTCAAGCCGAGGCCTCGCTATGCATAAGACGGTCGCTTGCTCACGCAGCGACCGTCTTTGTTTTCAATAGTTACTGTAGGTCATCCACAAGGATTTCATAATCGGATAATACGACCATACTACTTACACATATCCAAAAGAAAAATTCTTCGATCGGAAATCTGAGGCCCAGTATTTCGACGTAGCCAATGTATTCTCCGAGAAACATCCATTGATTCAGATACAAAGCCGTGAGCTCGAATGCCAAAAAAAGGATAAAGAAGAATGGTGCGATCTTAAGAAATTTGATTGCCAGATGCGGCTTTTTCCACACAAGAAGAACGAGTGGGAGTGTGGCGAATATGCCAAGTACCAGATATGCATATCCCATCAAAAACACATTGGGATTAATGAAGTGCACGATAGGTACGGCGATTGCGATGAATATCGTCGGAAGTGCTGCATATATATAATTTTTTGAGATTCTATTCGTATTCTCATGCTCAAGAAAGTGCTCGTAGAAAACAATGATGATAAACGCCCAGAAAAAGAACCAGATTATGTGGTCAATGGGTACAACATCAAAGATATGTCCGAAAATAAGCTGACCATTACCGTCGGCCCACGCATTGTTGACTATTGCGACAAAATCAAAAGAAAATCCAAAAACAATGCCGATGAGAAAAGATCCTGCAAATGTACGGACGAGGTTTTTTGGTTTACGCCATAGAAGATACAATGAGGGTAATATAAAAAAATAAATTGTAGAGATAAGGGGGCGTACTTCAAAGAAAATCACGATCGGGATAGCGACAGTAATAAGAGCGAACGTCACCAACAAATCAACGAAATTTGGGGTGAGGCACTGCGTAAGCACACCTCTCTTTTTGGACATTTTCATTATCTTAAGCGCCAATCCTCATCATAGCGGACGAGGAGTTCGGGAGCGCGCAGCGGCTCGGCCATGATCTCGTAGACCGTTTTTTCCATGCGCATGCCTTGCGAGCCTTTGACGAGAACGACCACACCTTCGCGCAATTCCGGTTCGAGTTCCTTCCCTGCACGCTCCGATTCGCCTTGCTCGTACTGTCGTATCTTCGACTCATGGAGCCCCATATCGAGCGCGGCTTGGCCGATCGTTTTCGCACGGAAGCCGACAGTCACCAAAAGGTCGGCGCACTTCTTGGCATGCACGCCAACTTGCATATGCGCGTCTTTGGAGAAGCGCCCAAGTTCGAGCATGTCGCCTAAAACGGCAATGCGTTTCTTCACACCTTTGAGCTCTTTCAACGTATCGAGCGCGGCGTGTGCCGCCGCCGGGGAGGAATTGTACGTGTCGTCGATGATGATGGAACCGCGAATGCCTTCCAGAAGCCGCATCCTCCCCGGCGGCGGCTCCCATTCGCCGAGCGCTGCTGCGGCTTCCTCAAGGGGAACCCCCGTCACTTCCCCGACCGCGAATGCCGCGAGTGCGGCGTAGATGCGCGGCGCGCCCAAAGCGCCATAGAGCGCAACGGGAATGCGCGCTCCCGAGTGGCTCACATAAAAGTGCATCCCGACCGGCCCCATTAGAGAACCGCCGCGCCTTCGGCGAGGCGACAGCGGCTCATCAGAGCCGCTTTTCTCTAACGGGGCAGGCCGCTTTTCGTCATACAAAATTCCAGCATCCTCTGCCACAAATGCATTCTGCCCGCCGAAACCGAAGGATGTCGCTATGGTTTTGAATTCCTCGTGAATGCGCTTCGTGTGCGCGTCGTCGCCATTGATGATGAGTTGGCCGTCGTGTTTCAGATATTCCGCAAGCCATTTTTTCTCGCGCGCCAAAGCCTGCGGCGAGATGAAGTATTCGACATGCACCGGAATATCGGGAATAGATGTGATGACAGCAACATCTGGCCGGAGCCATTTGGCAATTCTGCGGATATCACCAGGCCTATCCGCGCCCACTTCCAATACCAACCATTCCGGATACTGCTCGCCGGAGATGACAGCCCACAAGCCACTCACAATGTTCATAAGCCAGCGCCAAGGAGAATCCCAACCGCTCTCCAACCCGAGGATGGTCAAAGGCACGCCGAATTCCGAGTTGTAGCTCTTCTCGCTTTTCCTCACGAACCTCCCATTCTGCGAAAGCACCACAAATATCGCATCCTTCGTCGTCGTTTTCCCCGCGCTTCCCGTAACGGCAATGATCTTCGGCGCGTGCCGTCTCAAAACAAGCTTCGCTTCGGCGGTGAGGAGGGCGACAACAAGATTTCTAAGAAATACACGCATATACCAATTCTTCACTTGACAATCATACTGCATTTGCTATGCTTTTCGTACAAATGGCTTCGGCCCGACTCCGCCGTAAGGTGGAGGTAACAGAAAAAGCGGTTCAGGTTATCAATGACCTGAGCCGCTTTTTCAGTACGTCAAAATCGACATGAGAAATTGCTCCGAGAAAATAACTTAATCGCCGAGCATCAATAAGACGCATCTACGATAGAATGGCAACACTCGTTTCGTCTTTGAATGTGAAAGAGAAATAATAGGGAGACGCTTTTCGTGTTCGCGTCAGCGGGATACCCCAGAATATCTCTTTGTTAAATTTGCGAATCACAACGACGGGACGTAAAAAATCCTCTCCTATGCCATCCTGTTCGGAACCCACATTTGCCCCTATGTGGCAAAACCATATTTCGCCTTCATGAAAGAAAGGACGCTTGGGAAGTTGATGTATGTCTGACTTTTTTGCGTGCCATTTTTTGAAGTCCTTGTGCATCAGAGGGTATAGTAACATGAGTCCACAATGGCTTCGGCCCGACTCTTCGGTCACGAGGAGGTTAAAAAATCGAATCACCTCATTCCTTGAGCAATGAGGTGATTCTTCACATGAACTCTCAAAAGACACCTTAATGGCTTACCCTGCCTGTGTATCGCGAGACAATCGATTTGGTAGAAAATTCTCGAAAAAAGGAAGAGGGCCCGCTGTTCGCTTTCGCTACTAAACGGGCCCCTTGAAGAAACTTACAAACTCTTCTTCCGATCGATTTTGCAAGGGATCGGCTCGCCGTCGTCGGCGAATTCGCAGATCGGTTTCAAGATGAGATGGACGTCGACCGTTTCTCGCTCGAGCGTACCGTCCAGGCCGCAACCGGGACTATAGCCGAAGTGCCTTGTAGAGAGCACGCGGTAAAGCCTGATCATCTTGTAACCACCATGCATCGGTATTTGCGCTTCAAAGATCCGCTTCAGCTTCCCAAGAACCCATTTTTTATCCCCCTTTGATGCCGAGGGGTTGAGAAGATCCTCGAACTGAATAGACAAGTCGCATTCCTCGACTTCAATCGTCGCGAACTCGCGGTGAGAATTGTCCCACGACCAGCGGCTCTCGAGAAGATATGTGCCCCGGGTCGATTTTCCGTCATGCGGCCTCGGCACACCCTCGAGGGCTGGCTGCAGTAGGGCCAGAGTCCGTTCGGGATCTATCGACCCTTCGAGAACTCGGCGAATCAACTCCCAGACTTTCCGACTGATCTTGCCCAGAACGTCGTCTGCGACAACATGTTGCGTCGTCATATGACAAATCCTCTTTCAAGGTTCATTCATCGCCGCACCATGCGAACGATGCTTATCGGTCTGCGGTAAGACCCCAAATATGCCACATTGTGCCTTGAGGGTCAAGAACATTAGAAGTCTGGAAAATTACTGTATGAACCTAAATTAGGTAGTCCAAGTACCCAGGGATCCGTCGCGGCTGAAGGCTCGCAAAAATATGCGCTTGAGACGCATATTCTTGCCCAAGACTTCTAACGGGGTCAGGTTTACCTTTGTAGGCCATGTTAGACTAGACGATAATGTCGAAGAAAATATTCCTTCTCCTCGGCCATCCTGACACGCGCGGCATGTGCGGACAGCTTGCTGATGCGTATGAAGAGGGGGCAAAGGAAGGGAAACACGAGCTCGTGCGTATGAATATCGGCGAGATGCAGTTCGACCCAATTCTCCACAAGGGATATCGGGAGATACAGGAACTCGAACCCGCTCTAAAAGAATTCCAAAAGAACATCCAGTGGGCGGATCATTTCGTCGTCATCCATCCCGTCTGGTGGGTCGGCATGCCGGCTGGCCTCAAAGGCCTCTTCGACCGCGCGTGGCTTCCCGGCTCGGCATTCCGCTACATCAAAACGCAAACGGGAGAGCGCACTATTTTCTGGCACCGGCTCTTCAGAGGGAAGACAGCCCGTATTATCGTGACCTCCGGCACGGCGCCGTGGCTCGTACGATTCCTTCCGGGAAATGTGAACGCACAATTACGATGGGGCATTCTTTGGTTCGCTGGTTTTTCCGTGCGCACTACCTGGTACGGCCCGGCTGAGAACGTTCCGGAGGAGCGGAAACATAAATGGCTCGGTAACATACATGCACTAGGAAGAAGGGGAGTATAAAAAAGCCCGCCCCGTCGATCCTCGCCCCACAGGGGACAAGGAGGGTGCTGTTGTGTACGCAGGACACACGCATCGTGCGTCCCTTGCTCTTTTGGGAGAAGGTGAGACCATTATTCAATTATTCGAGTAACTATTTTTATATGGATGAATGTAATTGTGGTTCGCACTCTACCTGTAAGCCGGGCGATGAAAAATGCACCGGTTGCGGGAAGAACTGTCCCACGAATCGTTCGAAGATAGAGGGGTAGGATTTTGTGCACATGGCAAAAGACCGCGTATCGCGGTCTTTTGTTTGGACGATCGCGTCTAATGGTGCTGTATTTCTGACATATTTCAGATACTATGCTCCGATGTCTCTTTCAGTCGGTATCGTTGGTCTTCCTAATGTTGGCAAGTCTACGTTGTTCAATGCACTTACCAGGAAAGGCGTCCTTATCGCGAATTATCCCTTCGCGACCATCGATCCTTCAGTCGGTGTTGTTGCAGTGCCGGACTACCGACTCGATAAGCTTGCCGTGATGTCGCATTCGCAGAAAGTAATTCCCGCGGCGGTCGAGTTCGTGGATATCGCGGGCTTGGTGAAAGGCGCGTCCGAAGGTGAAGGCTTGGGCAATCAATTCCTCACCAACATCCGCGAGACGGATGCGATCGCAGAAGTCGTGCGGCTTTTTGATGACGAAGATATCCATCATGTGCACGGTGAAGTCGATCCGCTGCGTGATGTCGAAGTCATTAACTTGGAACTGGTTCTTGCCGATGAGCAAAATGTCAGCAAGAGGCTTGAGCGCGCAGAGCGTGATGCGAAGGGGAATGACAAAATAGTAATTGCGGAGCGTGATGTTCTGCGGAAAATTGTAGCGGCACTTAAAACCGGAAAAGCAGCGCGCACGGTCGAGCTTGATGAAAAGGAAATGGAGATCGCAAAGATGTTCCAGCTCCTCACGATGAAGCCCGTCCTCTATTGTCTCAATCGCAAAAGCGGTGCCGTGAATATGGATGCCGAAGCGGGCGCTAGGTGGAACGCGCTTAAACAGTATCTCGATGCCGCAAATGCGCAGTGGGTATTTGTGGATGCCGGCGTCGAGAACGAACTCTCCGACATCGAGGGTAATGAAAAAGCAGAATTCAGACGCGAGCTCGGCGTCTCGTCAAATGGCATTGACGACCTCATCAAAGGCGGCTACCAGCTTCTCGATCTCATTTCATTCTTTACAACGGGGGAAAAAGAATCGCGCGCGTGGACGATCAAGCGTGGCGCGAAAGCCCCCGAAGCGGGCGCGGCCATCCACAGCGATTTCCGCGATAAATTCATCCGCGCCGATGTCATCCGTTACGACAAACTCCTCGAAGCAGGCTCCTGGGCCGCCGCGCGCGAGAAAGGCTGGGTGCGCACCGAAGGGAAGGAATATGTCGTGGAAGACGGCGATGTTATGGAATTCAGGCACTCCTAAAGCACTTGTATTATTTAAATATAGTGTTACAATTTTGACATCGCTCAACAAAGAGGAGGAAGCAATGAGGCTTCTAGCGATTGCTGCTCTTTACATTTTGTCCGTCGCTGGCGTCTCGGCTCAGGAGCTCGAGGTCATGCATTACTCGGCATGTCCCGGTGATGTGCTTCGGGATCCGAGCATCGAAGTCCTGCACTATTCGGTCATGTCGACCGGTGAGTGTGAGGACCGGAAAATCGACGCCATCGTAGACAAGCACCTCGGGATCATCTACGACATGGCAACCGGCGACCTGTCGATTCACCAGGAGATCGTGGACCCGCAATCGGTGGACGTCACGATGCACATGAAAGCGTGCACCTTCGTGACCCCGCGCGGTACAGTGCTGGAGTGGATCGTGCCTAACGGCATGTCATGCGCAGGGCGGCCGTTCCACGGCTACCGGCTCTATAACCCAACGTCGGTATGCATAATGCCGGCAGTCTGGTGCGTGCCGACCGAGCAGTTGAAATCTCTCGGCCAGCAACGTGCTCGTGCGGCGATCGACCGTGCGAAGCGCGGTCGCAAGGTCACGCAGGCGCAGTAAGACAGCACACTACCGAAGGCCGCCCCGCAAGAGAGCGGCCTTCTTCTATTATTCCCGCACGCCTCTTGTGCTGCTTGGTGGGTTAGGATACCCTTCATACATATGAATACACCTAAAGTAACCCCGAAGGACTTCTTCCTCTGGGTCGGGGCGATGGCGGCATTATACGGTTCGGTAGTCGCATTCATCGCGCTTTTATTCGAGTACATCAACTACGCATTCCCTGATCCCTTGACCTACTACGTGACCCCGTATTCCGGGAGCCTCCGCTTCGAGATGGCCAGCCTCATCGTCCTCGTGCCGGTGATGCTCCTCTTGATGCGACTCATCAGGAGCGACATCGCGCGTATCCCTGAAAAAGCTGACCTCTGGGTCCGGCGCTGGGTCTTGTTCCTCACGGTCTTCATCGCGGGAGTCGCGGTCATCGGGGACCTCATCACGCTCATAAACTACTTCCTCGGCGGAGATCTCACGACGCGCTTCATCATGAAGGTTCTCGTCGTCCTCCTCGTCGCAGGGGGCGTCTTCCTCCACTTCCTTGCGGATCTGCGCGGCTATTGGAACCAGAACCCGGCGCGAGCGCGCATGATGGGGTGGGCCGCCGCGGCGGTCGTCCTCATCTCCATCGTCGCGGGCTTCTTCATCATGGGGACGCCCGGCCAGGTGCGCCTCTACCGCTTCGACGAGCAGAAAGTGAGCGACCTCCAGAATATTCAGTGGCAAATCGTCAATTACTACCAGCAGAAAGAAGTCATCCCCATGAACCCTTCGGAGCTTGAAGATCCTTTGAGCGGCTGGATATTGCCGGTAGATCCGCAGACGGGTGATAATTACAAGTACGAAAAGGCCGGCAATCTCTCATTCCGTCTCTGTGCGACCTTCAATGCCGAGAGCCAGCAACCTGACACAACGGTCGCAAAGCCCATGTATGCAGGAGGCATCGACGAAAACTGGCAGCATGGCGCAGGAGAAGTTTGCTTCGATCGCACCATTGACCCTGACCGCTATCCTCCGTATGAGAAAATCGCACCGGTTCCAGCTCGTTAGGTAGCCATGGCTGATCCAGAAAGAGGACCGTGGGGAACACAGGGAGAGGCAGTGGACCGTGTTAGAAATCAATCTGTTGGACTTGAGGATGGTGCGTATATCGCCGAGATGTTGAGTGGTTTTCTTACAGAACTTGGTCGTATTGCGCGAGAACATCGAGTAACATTCACAATCGAACGCAAGTTGGGTCTTCCTGGTGTGCTCACGTTACTGCAAGAAGATGGGGATATCTATCAATTGTTTCAACCAGCGCAAGAAATAGCACGACACGCAAATAATCTTGAACCAGTGAGAAATCGCAACATTGAATTTTCCGTTCAATATGCGAAGGTGGATAAGAAAGTTCCTCAAGCAGCCTTAGTAATCAGTGGGTTTACACAGAAGAAATAGTCTTCCTGTTCAATCGATATCGTTGGAAGCCAACGATAATCCAGAGCGCGCCCAAGACAAAAGAAGAAAACGTTGAAACAGAAAGGTCGAGTGTAAAATAAGTCATCGACATAATAAGTAGCCCGATACCACTCAAGAGGGAAGTCGAGATCGGCGGTTTTTGGGTTGCGTGGAAAACGGTTGGCAAAAGCGCAAAAATAAATACCCACTGCAATACAGATATAACCCAGTCTTGCCACATGAGGCTTAGTATAGCGCTTTTTTCATGATACTGTGTGGCAATGCGTCAGTACCCCGATACCACATGCTGCACATGGCTACGGGGCAGGTGACCACAAAATCCCACCAAATTCGATTTTTATGAAAAGTTACGATCACAAACGAATTGAGCGCAAGTGGCAAAAAGAGTGGGCAAAAGAGAAACTGTACGAAACGCCAGATACTGCAAAAGGCCCCGCCGCCGCTCAAGCTAAGGCGGGCAAGAAAGACAATTTCTACTTTTTAACCGAATTCCCATACCCATCGGGGAATCTCCATGTGGGCCACTGGTACGCTTTTGCGGTGCCGGATATCCTGGCGCGTAAGCTCCGGATGGAAGGGAAGAATGTGCTCTATCCGATAGGCTTTGATGCTTTTGGTCTCCCAGCTGAAAATGCAGCGATCAAACACAAACTCAATCCGCGCGTCTGGACCCTGAAGAACATCGCCTACATGAAAAAGCAGATCGGCTCGATGGGCGCGTCATTCGACTGGTCGCGGGAGGTCATTACCTGCGCGCCGGAATATTACAAATGGACGCAGTGGCTTTTTCTGCAGTTTTTCAAAAAGGGGCTCGCATATCAAAAAGAAACGGCAGTTAATTGGTGCCCGAAAGATAAGACGGTCTTGGCGAATGAGCAGGTCGTGAACGGCCGGTGCGAGCGCTGCGATAGCGAAGTGGAACAACGCAACATGCTCCAGTGGAACTTGAAGATAACTGACTACGCCGACCGCTTGATTGATGATTTTGAACCGCTTGACTGGCCGCAGCAGATAAAAGAATCCCAGCGCAACTGGATCGGCCGCTCGGAAGGAGCAATAATTAGCTTTCAGCTTTCAGGTGCCAGCTTTCAGGAAAAGATTGAGGTTTTTACCACACGCCCTGATACGCTTTTTGGAGTCACCTATTTGGTATTGGCGCCGGAACACCTGTTCGTTCAGAAGTGTTGTGCAAGTCAGACTTGCACAAACACGAAAGAAATCGAGGAATATGTCAAGAAGGCGGCAAAAAAAACCGAGCTTGAACGCATTGCGGAGCAAAAGGAGAAAACAGGCATAAAACTCGAGGGAGTTGAGGCCGTGAACCCTGCAACAGGAGAGAAAATCCCGATTTTCATTGCCGACTATGTCTTAGGGCACTACGGAACCGGCGCCATCATGGCGGTCCCGGCGCACGACGAGCGTGATAACGAATTTGCAACGAAGTTCGGGCTTCCGATCCGGCAGGTCATTGCACCAGTTTTAAAAAGCACTATAGGAAGCGATGCGGTGAGAGAAAATGTTCCTCAGAAAGATCGAGACGCTATCATGTGTATCGTAAAGCACTGGAAAAAAGATGAGTATTTGTGTATTCAGTGGAAGAATCATCCGGAGATACGTTCATTCGTTTCTGGCGGGATCGAAAAAGAAGAAGATCCTGTTGAAGCTGGACAACGCGAGATACGAGAGGAGACAGGGTATACACACGCGAAATTCGTACGACAAATAGGCAATTTCTCCTTTGTTCATTTTTATCACCAAATAAAGGAAACCAATGTTCTTGCTCGTTTTCGATATCTTTATTTTGAACTTCAGGACGGGGAACAGGTTCCCGTCGCGAAAGAGGAAACGGACATGCATGATGTATTGTGGAAAAAACGAAACGAAGTGTATGATTTTCTAAGCCTTGCTGAGCGCGATACCATCTGGCGCGGTTTCGAGGGAATAATTAAGAATGACGCATATACAAAATCGGGTCTTTTGGTGAATTCGGACGAATTTGATCGGATGGATTCGGAGGAAGCTAAAAAGGAAATCGCTGAAAAATATGGTCGTCCAAAAACCACCTACAAAATGCGCGATTGGGTCGTGAGCCGCCAGAGATACTGGGGCGTTCCGATCCCTGTCATCCACTGCGAGAAGTGCGGCGCAGTGCCGGTTCCAGAGAAAGAGTTGCCAGTAATTTTACCTGAAATCGACGATTACTTGCCGGCAGGGGATGGCAAGTCGCCTTTGGCGAAAGCACGCGAGTGGGTTGCAGTGGAGTGCCCGCAATGCGGCGGAAAAGCCGAACGGGAAACTGATACGCTCGATACGTTCGTTGATTCCTCATGGTACTTCCTGCGCTATACAGACCCGAAGAATGAGAAAGAGTTTGCTGCGAAGAAAAAGATGGCCAATTGGATGCCTGTTGACCTCTATTCCGGCGGCGCGGAACATACGACGATGCACCTTCTCTACAGCCGTTTTTGGCACAAAGCGATGTACGACCTTGGACTTGTCGTCGACAGCGAGCCCTATTTGCGCAGAATGAACCGCTCGCTCATTCTTGGGCCTGACGGGCAAAAGATGTCGAAGTCACGCGGCAACGTCGTTGATCCTGACGCGGTCGTCGCGAATCTTGGCGCGGATACCGTGCGCATGTATCTCGCATTCATCGGCCCGTACAATGAAGTCTCAAGCTATCCGTGGAACCCGGACGGTGTCGTCGGCGTGCGACGCTTTCTTGAGCGTGTGTGGCGTCTGGGGCAGCTTTCAGCTTTCAGCGATCAGCTTTCAGAAAATACGGAAAGATTGCTCCACCGAACGATAAGGAAAGTTGGCGAAGACATTGCGGCACTCAAATTCAACACGGCCATCAGCCAGCTGATGATTTTTTTGAATACCGTGGAAAAAGAAAAGGGAATCGGCGCAAAACAGTGGGAAAGCTTTTTGAAACTTCTCGCTCCGTTTGCACCGCACATGGCGGAAGAGCTCTGGCAGGAGCTCGGGCACGATACCTCGATTCATCTTGAGCGGTGGCCAGAGTACGATGAAAAACTCTTGCGGGACGAAGAAGTTGTCATCGTCGTACAGATAGACGGCAAAGCGCGGACGCAGATGGTTGCCGCGCCGGATGCGGCCGAAGCAGATGTGCGGAAGCTTGCGGAGGCGGCCGCGGCCAAGTGGCTGGAGGAAAGGGAAGTGGCGCGGGTGATATACGTCCCAAATCGCTTGATAAACTTAGTCCTTGCTAAGTAGAGATGGACGTGGGATAATAAAAGTGGCCACGCAGCTTTCCTGTGTGGCTGCGAAAGGGGAGACTATCATGAAGCTGAACCTTGCCGTCGCCTTTGTGTTGTCGAGCGTGTTCATGCTTGGGATCGTCCTTTTGCTCTCGCCAAGGGAGCCGAGGGAATCTCCGGCGTCGATACTCTCGCTCACGCGGGCGCAGTAAGCGTAGGTGTAGTGTGTGTCTAGTATCGCGTTGGGCGTCTGGCTTCCCCAGCTAGACGCCTTTTCTTTTTACAATTCGTGGTCCGTCAGCGGTGTCTTTGATCACATATCCCGCATGTTCGATCTTTTTTCGCGCGGCATCCGCATCGTTCCAGCGTTTTTCCGCGCGCGCCGTTTCCCGTTCCGCAAGAAGGTTCTGGATACGCATCGGGATGTCGGCTGTTGAGACTTCGACGCCGAATTCTTTTTCATACAGTTCGCGTGCCTGTACATCTTCTTCTTCAAGACCGAGTCCAAGAACACGGTCAAAATCAAGAAGCCCTGCGCGGAGATTTTTCGGCGCAAGGCCTTTGTCTTTCACCATCTCCCACACGATCGCGAGAGCACCCGGCGTATCGAGGTCGTCGTTGATGCGCTCGACGAAACGATTTTTGTAGTCAGTCGGCGCCCTACCGCCCGATGGAAGCGTGTCGACGAGGCGGCGGAGTTTGAGGAAAGCGCTCTGCGCCGCTTCGAGCGCCTCCCACGTGAAGCTCGAAGGTGAGCGATAGTGCGCGCCTAGCAAGAGATACCGGAAACTCATCGGGTGGAAGCCTTTTTCAAGAATGTCAGCAAGGTACACGACGTTGCCTTCGGATTTTGCCATTTTCCCGCCTTCCAGCTGGAGATGTGCGCGATGGAGCCAGAAGCGCACGAAGGGTTTTTTGCCGGTCGTAGCCTCGGATTGGGCAATCTCGTTGTTGTGGTGCACGGGAATGTGCTCGATGCCGCCGGTATGAATGTCTATCTGGTCGCCCAAGGTGTCCCGTATCATCGCGGAGCACTCGATGTGCCAGCCGGGAAAACCTTTGCCCCAGGGAGAGTCCCAGCCTATTTTCTGGTCGGATTTCCAGAGAAGAAAATCGGTCGGATTGCGCTTTTCCTCATTCACCGCGACGCGTACGCCTTCCTTGAGAGCCTCGAGCTTGATGTTACCGAGTTTGCCGTAATCGGGGAATTTCGACGTATCGAAGTACACACCACTCTGGCCGGGCAGGCCTTTCCCGCGATAGGCGAAACCTTTCTTTTCGAGCGTTTGTATCATCGTTATCTGCTGCGAGATGTAGTCAGATGCGTGAGGGAATTGCGTCTCCGCCGTTTCGATATTGAGTGTCCTAATGTCTTTGAGAAAGACGTTCGCGTATTTCTCGGCGAGCGTTCGCATGTTCTCCAAGCTCGGCGTGAGGCCTTCACGTTTCAAGCCGCGCATCATCTTGTCGTCGCCTTCGTCGGCGTCGGAGGTGAGGTGGCCGAAATCGGTGATGTTGATGACCTGTTTTACCCGAAACCCTGCGTACTCGAGCGTTCTGCGCAAAATATCCGTAAAGACGAACATCGAGAGGTTCCCGATATGCTGCGGCCCGTACACCGTCGGGCCGCAGTTGTACATTTTCACGACACCGCGCTCAAGGGTCGTGAACGACTCTTTGGTGCCAGAGAGTGTGTTGTGCAGTCGGAGTGGGATTCCGCTTTGTTTTTTGTGCTCGAAGAAGATACCAAGAAACTCGCCGAGCTGTATGAGACTTCCCGCAATAATTTCGGCAATGGCTGACATGACGACATCCTACCAGCTTCCCGCTTCTCTTACATCCCCCGCAGGGATTCAGGATACGGATGCTCGTGGCCGATTTTCAGCCGGAGCTGGAGGTGGTCAATATGCTCCTCGCGCAAGCTCTTATATTTTGCGCGATCTGCTTTGAAGCGCACGACGATCTCTGCAGCGTGCTTGCTTCCCAGAAAGTGTGGCAGTATCACATAATCAACACCTTCATCATAGTGTGCGAGTGCGTCCTTCACGCGATGCGCGACGACAAGGACGACCGCTTCGGGATTCTGGTTTTTGACGGTTGCATGGATGAGTGCGTTCACTTCGGCGTCGGGGATAGTGGAAATGACGAGCTCCGTTTTCGAAAAATCGAGGCTCTCGAGGAATGCGAGGTCGCTCGCATCGCCGTACTCCGTCGCGATGCCAGCGTGCTGGAGCCTCGCGACCGCCTCCGGATTGTGGTCGATGACGAGGAACTGCGTGTCGAACCGCACCAAGGTCTCGATGAAATCGTAGCCGATGCGATTGCTCCCGAAGAGAATAATCTCGTAACCGCCTCTGCGCGGCCGCGGTTCATGCGCGCCGCGGCGCTCGAATATGCCGAGGAGAGGGGCGAAAAGACGATAGAGAGCGTCGGAGTGGAGGATGAAGTACGTCGAGCCGAAGATGGTGATAAGGCCGACCAAGGTAACAAGGGATAGGACTTGGCTGTCGAGATGACCGAGCGAGACGCCGAGTGCGATGAAGATAAGCGAGAACTCGCTTATCTGGGCGGTGACAAGCCCTGTCTGAAACGAGGTTTTCTTGCGATACCCAAGGTAGCCCATAAGCGCCATAAGGATGAGGGGATTCCCTATGAGAACGAGAATTGAGAGCATCAGCGCCATCGGTAATACGGCAGTGATGTCTTCGAGTTGTAGTTGCGAGCCGAGGAAGATGAAAAACGCGACAATGAAGAAATCGCGCAGGGGCGAGAGCCGTGCGCTTATCTCGCGTCGCGTAGGCAAGGACGCGAGCGCTACACCGGAGATAAGAGCGCCGCTTTCAAGCGAGAGCCCAAATTGATTAAAGAGAGCAGCAACACCGATGCCCCACGCGATAGAAAAGAGGAAGAGAAGCTCCTGTGATTGCGCGAGGAACGAAAGCGCTTTGGAGACGAAGATGCGGGCGGTCAGCGCGACGAACCCGACGAGCACCGCTGCGGTCAGGAGAAATTGCCCCGCGCTAAGCCAAGAAGCGTGTTCCGTCGCAAAGAGGGGAATACCGAGAAGGAGCAGGATGACGATAAGATCCTGCACCAAAAGGAATCCGATGGCGATCTTCGCGTAAAGGACGTCGAGCTCGCCCTTATCGGAGATGAGTTTCGTAATGATGATGGTCGAGGAGAAAGCGAGGGCGACTGCGATGTACACGGCGGGTACTAGCCCAAAGCCAAGCCACACGCACACAAGGTATCCCGCGAAAGACGTGACGACCACTTGCCCGATGCCGGTCACCAGGGAGACGCGTCCGAATTGCTTCAAGACGCTCGGCGAGAGATGGAGGCCGACGGTGAAAAGGAGGATGGCGACGCCGATCTGGCTCATGAGTGCCAAGGTTTCCGTGGAGTGGACGAGGTTGAAGAAGAAAGGCCCCACAATGAGGCCGGTCAAGATATGGCCGATGATAAGGGGCTGATGCAAAAGTCGCATGAGGACCGCGATAGCGGTCGCAATGACGAAAAGAACGCTTATCTCGGCGAAGAGTTCCATGGATGATGATGGTATTGTATACTAAAACCAATGGACAGGTACGGAAGTCTGAGCAAACCAGCGCTTCTCATCGGCGCGCTTTTTTTGGCAGCCGCGGGCTTCACGGGCGGTTTCGCTATGGGGCATGTGGGGACGTCGAATGGTGCCTTGCCTGCCGCGGTCGCCGATGCCATTGGCATCGCGACGCCGCCCGAGGGCGTCGATTTTTCGCCGGTATGGAAGGCATGGGCAGTTATTGACGAGAAATTCGTACCGGCTTCCGTTGCCTCAAGTACCGCAACCTCGAGTGAGCCGGCGATCGTAGGGACGCCTGAAGAGCGCCGCGTTTACGGCATGATACAAGGCCTCGCGGAATCGCTTGGCGACCCCTATACGTTCTACTTGCCGCCCGTCGAGCAGAAGCAATTTGAAGAGGACTTGAGCGGCAACTTCGAGGGTGTCGGCATGGAGATCGCGATACGCGATGAGGTTCTCACTGTCGTTGCACCTCTTAAGGGGACGCCTGCCGAGCGCGCGGGCCTGAAACCGGAAGACAAGATATTGAAGATCAACGAGATGGACACGCGCGGAATGGACATCACGACGGCCGTGAGCCACATCCGCGGGCCAAAAGGAAGCCAGGTGAAGCTTCTCGTCATGCGTGAAGGTTGGACGGAGCCGCAGGTGATAGAAGTGACGCGTGATGTCATCAATATTCCCGTCCTTGAAGCCGAACGGCGCGACGACGGCATCTTCGTCATCTCGCTCCATAATTTCACCGCCAATTCGCCGCAGCTCTTCCGCGATGTCCTGCGTCAGTTCGTGGATTCTGGTTCGTCACGTCTGATCCTCGATCTGCGCGGGAATCCTGGTGGTTACCTTGAGGCGGCAGTCGACATGGCAAGCTGGTTTCTCCCCAGCGGCCGCATCGTCGTCACGGAAGATTACGCCGGGCACTCGGCCAACATCGACCATCGCAGCCGCGGCTACGATATCTTTAACGAGAATTTGAGAATGGTCATTCTTGTTGATAAAGGTTCGGCCTCGGCCTCCGAGATCCTTGCGGGCGCCTTGCGGCACTACGAAAAAGCCGAACTCGTCGGCATCCAAACGTTCGGCAAAGGCTCGGTGCAGGAATTGGTGCCCATTACCGAGAACACTGGCTTGAAGATAACGGTCGCTCGTTGGCTCTTGCCGGATGGCGTGCAGATCCCTCTCGACGGCATTAAACCGGACGTGGAGGTGAAGATATCAGAGGAAGATGTGGAGGCCGGCAAAGACCCGCAGATGGAGAGGGCAATTGAATTACTTCACTAAAAAACGAGGTCTCCGGAATAATTTGTCCAGAGACCTCTAGGGTACCCTTGTTTAGTCTTTGTGAGCGGTACTACTGCCGAAGAACAGCCACAGGAAGAAAAGTAATCCAAACAGCCCTCCGGTAGCTTCTGGAAATGTGATTGCCTTAAGCCCCCAAAGGGGTACGGCGATCTCATTGTACAGAAGAAATACCACAACAACTCCGACCGCAAAAAGACCAACGACACCGCTCGCTAGAGCCGATACGACAAAGACCTTTTTTGCTAGATCCTTCATCTCACCCTCCTAGAGCATGTCTGGAAACCTCCTCTCGAGCCTGAATGTTGAGCTACCATAGGGG
>ERZ1292623.934-Hain-H51-01um-R1-934-length-29347-cov-9_pt1 | contig 29347 bp, 21 predicted proteins | sample MGYA00564398_ERZ1292623 | MGnify/ENA primary metagenome ERZ1292623 (study PRJEB36523, sample SAMEA6512633) | groundwater metagenome | collected 2019-01-07 | study: AquaDiva: Metagenomics assemblies of 32 groundwater samples | reverse complement strand
GTCATTCGTTCCTGCGATTCGGAAATCCAAATCTCCCAAGGCGCAAGGCCGGGATATTTAAGCGGAACTTTTTCCAAGTATACTTTTACTCCGCCACACTCTTTTGCCATTTCTGAGACTGATGAAGAAAGTCCTCCCGCGCCGTTGTCTGTAATACTGTTGTACAAATTCATATCGCGGGCCTCCTTGACTATGGCATCGCTTAATTTTTTCTGGGTGATAGGATCGCCGATTTGCACCGCAGTCGCGGGTGAATTTGAGTCTGTGGCTACCGAAGAAAAGGTCGCTCCGTGTATGCCATCCGCTCCCACTCTTCCGCCTATCATTACTACATAGTCCCCCGCTTCTGCCTTTTTTTCATGTGAAAACTTATTTCCTATTTTCCTTGGAATCAAACCGATGGTTCCGGCAAAGACCAAAGGTTTTCCCCTGAATCTGCTGTCGTATTTTATAAATCCGGAAATAGTCGGGATGCCGGAACAATTTCCGCCAGCATTGATGCCCTGGATCACTCCGTCCATGATTCTTTTTGAAGAGAGCATCGGCTCCTTTAGGTTTTTATCTCTAAATAACTCTCGTTTGTCTTCCGGCTCGCTCAAGCAAAATCCGTAAGTATTCGCCACCGGCTTTGCGCCCAGACCGAAGCCGATTGCATCTCTATTTACTCCCACAATCCCTGTAATCGCTCCGCCAAAAGGGTCTAGGGCTGAGGGGCTGTTGTGCGTTTCGACTTTATGCGTGATTAAATAATCTTCATCAAAAATTATTCCACCGGCGTTGTCAGAAAAAACGGAAACGCAAAAATCCGCTTTGCCTTTTTGTTTCCGTATTAAATTTGTCGCGCCTTTAATGTAAGTTTTATACAAGCCGTCTTTGACATCATCAATCGGATTTGCGAAGATAGTGTGTTTGCAATGTTCAGACCAAGTCTGCGCCAAAGATTCCAGTTCTATGTCCGTAGGGTCTCGTTTTAGTTTGGCAAAATATGCTTTGATAGCTTGCATTTCCAGCAGACCAAGCGCGAGCGGACCTCTGCGTTTTTTATCTTCGCCAAGTATCCCTTCTGCACCTATCTTTATTAGTTCTTCATTGGATACTTCAAGCGGGACATTTATGACGGGAATACTTTTCTTTAAAATTACTTCGGGAACTATATTCGGCAGATTTAGTTTTCCATTCTTTACCTCTGCAATTTCAGCTTTCTCAATGAGTGGATTGTATAAAGTAGAAGCAAATTTTTTCACTTCTTCAGTATTTTTTTTGCCTGAAATCAAGAAAATTTTAGAAGTATAAACACGAAAATCAAAATCCTTTTTCAGGCGAAGAAGATCTGTGGCTATCTCTTTGACTGTATGACCGATATTGTCTGTAACCCCGGGTAGATACCCTATTTCTACGGCATAAGCCTGCCCGCCTTTTGGGCGGGAAAAACTCCCTAACTTTTGGGATTCATTTATATAGTATGTTTCTAGGATTGGATTGGTGAGCGCTTTCGCGAGTTTTGTTACCTCTTCTTTGGATAATTTAGAATCAATAAGGTAGGAATCTGCTCGCATACTTCCCTTATTCGGCACTACATATATGCGTGAAATCATAGCAATATACTACTATTTTTATTCTATAAAATCCATTCTGAATTCTTTACCATGATCTTTGAAACCAAGCTTCATATATAGCTCATGCACTCTAGCGCTTACATAGCGGCTTGTGCAGATAAGTTTATAGCATTTTTGTTTTTTTGCTTCCGCAATGACCGCGTTGACTAATGTTGTGCCTATGCCTTTCCCTCGATGTTTTTCTTCAACAAAAACATCTTCCAAAAATCCAAAAGGTTCATCGTGCAAGTCATTCGGCATAACATAAAGATAAGCCCGACCCAAAACCTCGCCGTTTTCCTCTGCGGTAACTTTTATAGCATAACTTTTGTTTTCTTTGTTAAATTTTGTATCCATCTCGTCTAAAAATCACTTAGTTATTCCATTTCCAGTTTCGCACTTCGGGCATATCCTCGCCGTGTACGATGACATACCGGCGATGCGCATCGAGTTTTTCTTCCATCAGTTTAAATAAACGCCTCCCCTTAGTATCACCTTTATTCGGCAAAGAATCAATGACATACTGCACAATATGAAAGCGGTCTATTCCGTTCAAGACCGTCATATCAAACGGAGTGGTGGTAGTCCCTTCTTCCATATATCCAAAGACATGCATATTGTTATGGTTCGGGCGTCTGTAGGTCAAGCGATGAATAAGCGAAGAATATCCGTGAAAAACAAATATGATGGGTTTATCTTTCGTAAAAAGCGCCTCGAATTCTTTATCACTAATGCCGTGAGGATGATTTTTTTTCGGTCGAAGAGTCATAAGGTCTACCACATTAATGACCCGGAGTTTCAATTCAGGAAAGTGTTCTCTCATTATAGACACCGCCGCGAGCGCTTCCAAGGTCGGCACATCTCCGGCGCAGGCGATAACTGCGTCTGGTTCTCCGTCTTTGTCATTGCTTGCCCAGTCTAAAATGCCTATTCCCTTGGAGGAATGACGAATCGCTTTATCTATAGAGAACCATTGAGGCATTGAATGTTTGCCGGCGACGACAACATTTATTTGATGCACGCTTTTTAGGCATCTATCCATAATGGTTAGTAAACAATTCGCATCAGGCGGCAAATAAACCTGCACAATATCGGATTTTTTCTGATACACATGGTCGATGAAACCCGGGTCCTGATGAGTAAAGCCGTTATGTCCCTGCCTCCATACATGCGAGGAAATAAGATAATTGAGAGACGCGATTTTTTTTCTCCAAGGTATGCGCCCGGCAATATTCAGCCACTTGGCGTGCTGGTTGAACATCGAACTCACGATACTCATAAAAGCTTCATAACTATTAAACAAGCCATGCCGACCGGTCAAGAGATATCCCTCGAGCCATCCTTGACAAAGATGCTCGCTCAAAATCTCCATCACCCGCCCAGACGATGATATGAACTCATCATCGCTCGCCTTATCTGTCATCATTTGCCGATTGGTAACTTCAAAGACTGCGCCGAGACCGTTGGACATTGTCTCGTCCGGACCGAACAAGCGAAAATTCTTTTCCTTTTCATTTGTCTTGATTACATCGCGGAGGAATCGAGCAAATACTCTGGTCGCTCCCTCACTCTCTTCTCCTCGTTCTTTTATTTTTACTGCATATTTTTTGAAGTCCGGTATATGAAGTTTACGCAATAATTTTCCGCCGTTCGCGTGCGGATTCGATCCCATGCGCCGATCCCCTTTCGGCGCGAGCTCCGCGAGCTCAGGTTTTAATTTTCCCGTATTGTCGAATAGTTCTTCCGGTTTGTAACTTTTGAGCCAGTCGGTGAACTTTGCAAAATGCGTTTTGTTTGTTTTAAGGTCGGCAAATATGACTTGGTGCGAGCGAAAAGTGCCTTCGTTTAGTTTACCGTCAATAATCTTTGGTCCAGTCCAACCTTTCGGCGTTATGAGAATTATCATTGGCCAGCGCGGCCGGGTGGTCACATTTCGCTCTCGAGCATCCGCCTGTATACGCTTTATTTCAACAACGATTTCGTCCAATTTTTTTGCCATAGCTTGATGCATTGTTTCTGGATCTTCTCCTTCGATAATATGCGGCGTCCAGCCATACCCCTCGAATAATTTAGTCAGTTCTTCTCTTGAAATGCGCGCAAAAATCGTTGGATTTGATATTTTATATCCATTTAAATGCAAAATGGGCAGTACCGCGCCGTCGGTTTTTGGATTGAGAAATTTATTTGAATGCCATGAAGTCGCCAAGGGTCCCGTCTCGGCTTCCCCGTCTCCCACGACGCATGTGGCAATTAAGTCAGGATTATCGAATACCGCCCCGAACGCGTGGGAAAGAGAGTAACCAAGTTCTCCGCCTTCATGAATAGATCCCGGACATTCAGGAGAAACATGGCTGGGTACGCCACCCGGAAAAGAAAATTGCTTGAACAATTTTTTCATTCCCTTGGAATCTTGGCTGATATCGGGATACACTTCGCTGTAAGTACCTTCGAGATAAGTATTGGCAAGCAGGGACGGACCGCCGTGACCCGGACCTGAAATGTAAAGCATATTGAGGTCGTACTTTTTTATTATTCTATTTAGGTGGACATATAAAAAATTTTGCCCCGGCGATGTACCCCAATGTCCCATCAAAAGAGGTTTGATGTCATCTTGAGAAAGCGGACGCTTGAGGAGCGGGTTATCATACAGATAAATTTGCCCGATGGAAAGATAATTTGCCGCGCGCCAGTATGCGTCTATTTTTTCAACAACATCTTTTGATAAATAATTTTTCTTATTCATCCCGTTAGAGGTAGGAAATGCCTTGCATTTCCGTAATTATATCACTTTTAATTAAAACTTTTAACATAAATTATTTTTCTCTTTTATTTCCAATAATAAACCGTATGACCTCTAACGGGATTCATGTGATTGCGATGCGACAATGCTTATAATGTTGACGATATCATCTATCTTCGCTCCGCGTGATAAGTCGCTGACCGGTTTTTTCAATCCCTGTAAAATCGGACCAAGCGCTTGTGTCTTTGGGAAAAGGCATGCTACGAGCTTGTAAGCGATATTTGCGGCATCAAGCGAAGGGAAAATTAATACATTCGCTTTGCCATCAATCAAATTTCCCGGAGCTTTCCGATCTGAAATAGATTTGACGAGCGCGACATCCGCTTGAATTTCACCATCAATAATAAGCTTTGGTCTTTGAGCGCGTATCAAATCAAGCGCTTTTTTTACAATACTTATCGATTGACCATCACCGCCGGAACCTTTCGTGCTGTACGAAAGAAGCGCTACTCTGGGCTCGTCTCCGACGATACGGGAACGAGCGTCCGAAGCCGCAATGGCAATGTCTGCGAGTTGTTCGGAAGTTGGCTGTGGCACCACGGCGCAATCAGAAAAAGTCAAAACTTCTTCATTGTCCCCGTCTCGAAAACCCGGGACAATCATATAAAATGAACTCGAGATTGTCTCGATTCCGGGAGCTTTTCCGACGAGCCATAGTCCTGCCCGCAAAACATCCGCGCTCGCGTATGCCGCGCCAGCCACCAACCCATCGTAAGCTCCCTCGCGCAACAAATACATGCCGTACATCAATGGATCGCGCGCAAGACGATGCGCCATTTCGGAAGTCAATTCATCTTTTGTGCCGACCTTTCCCGACCGTAGTTCAAGAAGTAATCTAGCGAGAGCATCTGCCCGCCCTTCCTCTATCTCAACATAGTCAAAACCAAGAGCCTTAATCTTTGGAGCATTCTCTTTGTTACAGACAAAGATAGGCGTAGCAATTTTTTCTTTCAGAATAATTTTCGCCGCTTCAAGCATCCGCTCATCTTCCGCCTCCGGAAGAATTATTTTCCTGATATGTCCGTCCTTAGCGCGGGCGCGAAGATTGTGAAGAAAAGTATTCATATAATTTTTCATTAATTTTACTCTACCGTCACGGACTTTGCCATATTTCGGGGTCTGTCTGGATTTTGACCTCTTTCCACGGCAAGATAGTAAGCGAATAGTTGCAAAGGTATGACGGACAAGATAGGAGTCAGCATTTCGAGTGTTTTCGGAATATATATTACATCATCGGCGATATGCGCTATGCGCTTGTCTCCTTCAGTAGCAATCGCAAGAACTTTTCCGTCCCGGGCTTTTATCTCCTGCATGTTTGAAATAACTTTTTCATATACGCTATCTTGCGGCGCGATAAACACACTCGGGAAATTTTTATCTATCATGGCAATTGGTCCGTGCTTCATCTCTCCTGCGCCGACTCCTTCCGCATGTAGATAAGAAGACTCTTTTAGTTTCATCGCTCCCTCAAGAGCGATGGGAAAATTATATTTTCTGCCCATAAAGAGAAAATTTTCATACTTAGCGTATTTCTTCGCGATTTTCTTAATCTCATTTCGTTTTGAGAGTATCTTCTCAATTTTATCCGGAAGCGCTTCCAACTCTAAAGCAATTCGTTTTCCCATGGAAAGCGAGAGTCCGCGTTGTCGCCCCAGAAAGAGAGTTAAAAGCGCGAATACTACAAGTTGTGAAATAAACACTTTTGTAGACATCACGGAGAGTTCTGGTCCAGCGTGATTATAAATTCCCGCGTCGGTCTCTCTGGCGATTGTGGAACCGACGACATTCACAATGCCAAGAGTGAGCGTTCCTTTTCTTTTCCCCTCGCGCATGGCTTCCAGCGTATCCGCGGTTTCCCCGGATTGAGACACCGCAATGAGTGTGGTATCTTCATCTACAACCGGTTTGCGGTATCTGAATTCAGAAGCATAATCTATCTCTGTCGGGATACCAGCATATTCTTCCAGCATATATTCCCCCACCCGGCTTGCGTTCAAGGCGGTGCCGCAGGCGACAATTTGTATTCGCTTCGTAAGACGGAGTTTTTCAGTCACTTCTTCAATTCCGCCGAGCTTCGCAAGCCCGTCTTTTACCAAGAGTCTGCCACGCAGGGTGTTTCTGATCGTCTCCGGCTGTTCCATGATTTCTTTTAAAGTAAAATGCTCAAAACCGCTTTTTTTAATCTGGTCAATATCCCATTCAATTTCTTCCCCCGCTCGTTTGACACTTCGATTGCCAAGCGTAAAAATTTTATGGCTTTGCGGAGTGATAACAGCTATTTCTCCGTCATTCAAATAAAGCACCGTCTTTGTATGGGCAATAACCGCAGATACATCCGAAGCGATAAAATTTTCTCCGTTTCCGAGTCCGAGAAGCACAGGAGCTCCCATTCGAGCGGCAATTATTTTGTCCGGCTCGTATGAAGATGCAATCATCAGCCCATAAGTTCCTTTCAGAGATTTGAGTGTTTTCAAAACTGCTTTTTCCAGATTTTTTTCTTTCTGATAATTTTCTTCAATAAGATGCGCGATAACCTCTGAATCAGTCTCCGAACTAAAAGTGTGATGTCTTTTTTTCAACTCTTCTTTGAGCGTCTGGTAATTTTCGATAATGCCATTGTGAGCGATGAATATATTTTTTGTGCAGTCGGTGTGAGGATGAGTATTTTTTTCTGAAGGCTTGCCGTGAGTCGCCCATCTGGTGTGTCCGATACCGAGCGCGCCGGGCAATTTCATATTACTGCAGGCATTCTGAAGAAGTGAAACTTTTCCAACAGTCCGCACATTTTTTTTTGAGCTTCCATCTAAAATAGCCACTCCCGCAGAATCATAACCACGGTATTCCAACCGGGACAAACCTTCAAGGATTATCGGGAGCGCTTCTCTTTTACCTATATATCCAATAATTCCGCACATGGAAGGATGATAGCAAAAAATCATAATTTAGGCTAATATTTACAAATGCAATCTAAAGCGAAAAATATAGTCACCATCGGCGGGGGCACCGGCAGCTATAATGTTCTCTCCGGATTGAAAAACCTGCCAAATTTCTCTATTACTGCGCTGGTTTCCATGGCGGACGATGGGGGTTCTGGCGGAGCGTTAAGAAATGAACTTGGAGTTTTACCTCCCGGGGATGTAAGACTCTGCCTGGTGGCTCTTTCTGAACATAGCAATATAATGGGCGAATTGATGAATTACAGGTTTAAAGAAGGGACTTTAATTGGACATAATTTTGGAAATATTTTTTTAGCGGCATTTGAAAAAGTTACGGGAGATTTTGCAAAAGGAGTCGAAATAGCAGGAGAGATACTAAAGATCAAAGGCAGAGTAATACCAGTAACAAAAAATAAAGCGGAACTCGTGGTATCACTCGTAAATGGAAAAGTTTTTGAGGGAGAAAATAATATACAAAATGCCGATTTGCAATCCGTGGACATTAAAGAAGTTTTTTATAAAAATAAAGTTTTATTGAATGAGCATGCGAAAGTCTCTCTACTTAAAGCAGATTTCATAGTTTTAGGTCCCGGAAATTACTTCTGTTCCGTTCTTCCCAATTTAATTGTTGAAGGTTTTAGGGAAGCCATTTTAAAAAGTAAAGCCAAAATAATTTTGCCCATAAATTTAACCAACAAATCAGGACATACGACGAATTGGAAAGTGGCTGATTATGTAAAAGATGTAGAAAAATATTTAAGAAAACCCGTTGATTTTATTTTAGTTAATAATGATCAATTGTCTAAAGAACAAATTGAACGCTATAAACAAGAGGAGGGGGAAGGGGTACTCATTGAAGACAATTTAAATGATAACCGTGTCATTAGGGCTTCCCTTCTTTCCAATATTATATTTGAAAAAGCAAAAGAAGATATATTACCAAGCACAAAAGGATTTATCCGCCACGATTCAAAAAAACTGGCTGAGTGCATAGAAAGAATAATAAAGAAATAAAATGAGATTTATTTTTGATTTTGACGATGTGCTGTTTCATAACACAAAGAAATTCAAAGAACATATGTATATATGTTTAGAAAAAGCGGGTGTGTCTCGCAGTATGGCAGAAGAATATTATAAAAAAATACCCAAAAGTGAATTTTGGTTAAAAAAAATGCTGACACATTTTTCTATTAAAGAAAGTTTTTACGAAGAAATATTAAAAGAAAGTAAAAATTTTTTAGATAAAGAATTAGTAAATATTGTAAAAAAAATAGGTAAGGAAAATTGTTTTATTGTAAGTCATGGATACGAAGAATGGCAGTTGGATAAAATAAAAAAAACCGGAATAAACTTACTTTTTCGAGAAGTTATTATAGTCCAAGGCAGTAAAAAGGAAGCTGTGGAAAAAATAGCGGAAAAATATAAAGATGAAGAAGTAGTATTTATTGACGACCAAGCCAAGCATTTTGAGAATTTGGATTTCAAAAAATACCCGAATTTGAAAACAATTCTCTTTGACGAAAAAGGTTTAGAGAAACTTATTTCAATTTTTCTTCAGTCGTAAGCGCGGGTTCAGTATAAACCGGCACGATGGTAAACCGTAGGCGACCTATTATTTGTCCTTGTTCGGTAGATTTTCAAAAAGGGTGTCTGCGCGCTTCAGCGTGAAAGCGTCAAAAATGAATCCAAGAATGAGGGAAAAAGATGAAATCGGCCGTTTTTTCTTTTTGAATAACCCAAATCCAAAATATTTTTCATATAAACTATATTATTAATTTTAATTTTTTTTCTCTCCGCCAACCTTTTATTTCTGACTCTCTTTGTCTTGCTTCTCTCAATGTTTCAAACTTTTCTGAATATTTTAGAATTACAGGTCGGCGGATTTTGGTACAATACGCACCCCATTTTGAATTGTTGTGTTGTTCTAATCTTCGTTCAAGATTATTGGCGCAACCGACATATAAACTTTTATCGGCGCATTCTAAGATATAAATAAAAAACATAAATTTCTTTCCCTCACATTCGTTCGGGACCTTCGTCCCTGATTAATGGTCTGCTGTCGCAGACCCTGAGGAACAAAGTGACGAAGGGCTGGGGGACTTGGAGTCGAACCAAAATTAATGGCTTCAAAGGCCACTGTCCTACCATTAGACGATCCCCCAATAAAACACTCACATTCACAATACTACTATTTTTTAGGATTTTTTCCAACCCATAACCCACATTACTAGCATACTAGTACGATGATACTATTATTTATTTTTCACCTAAAATTTTGACCAGCGCGAGTTCGAGCGGGAGCTCGGTGATGAAGGCGTTGTCTATATTTTGGTAGGCTTCCAGCAGGATGGCGAGCGCGGGAGAACGGAGCATACCGGAGGAGTCTTTTTTTACTAGCGTTTGCAGAAATTCCAAATCAGCTTCAGACAAATCGCCCACAAATTCTTCTTTGAGTTTCGGCGCGTAACGCAGGACTATTGCCATGCGGAATTTTGTGACTATAAGTTTCAAATATAATTTCATATCCAAGTTTTCTTCGGAGGCTTTTCGCACAGTCGCAATCCCCTTTTCTATATCCTTGGAGGCGATAGCGGAAATAAAATCATTTACCAAAATTGTCTTCGGCGCGCCGGTTATTTTTTCCACCTCTCCCCTATCCACTTTCTTACTCTTGGTAAAGTTGAGGACTTTTTGCAATTCACCTAAAGCATCGCGAAAAGACCCATCCGCCAAAATTGCCAAGAGTTCCGCCGAACCGCCGTCCAGCTCAAAGCCTTCTTTTTTGGCGATATCTACCAACATTTTTTTACAAATAGTATCCGAAGCTTTTTTAAATGTGAAAACCTGACAGCGGGAAATAATAGTTTCGGGGACTTTCTGCAATTCCGTGGTGGCTAAAATAAAAATGACATGCTTCGGCGGCTCTTCCAATGTTTTGAGAAGCGCCCCCCATGCGTCTTTGGAGAGCATATGCACTTCGTCTATGATGTAGACTTTGTATTTTGAATCAAAAGGCAGGACCCGTACGCCTTCGCGCAAAAGTTTGATATCCTCAATGCCTCTGTTGCTGGCGGCATCTATTTCATATAAGTCATTTACAGATACACCAATACTAACGGCAAAAATTCGCGCCACGGAAGTCTTGCCTGTGCCGCGCGAGCCGACAAAAAGATAAGCATGCGAGACTTTGCCTTTTTCCACCGAACTTTCAAGAACATCAACGATATGGTTCTGTCCAAGAACTTCCTTGAATGTTTTCGGGCGATATTTTCTGTATAAAGCTAAATCATGCATGAGAGCAGTATACTATTTTTTATTTAAAAAATCATTAACTGTTTTCTCGACTTGTTCAGCATTTTCTGTCTCCATTAGTTTCATGCGCAATTCTTTTGCGCCCTCAAAGCCGTTGCAGTATGCTTTGTAATGCTTTTTCATGATAGCAAAATTTTTGTGACCTCCGAGCATTTTTTCAAAAAGTTTGGTATGCAAAACCATTGCCTCTAATTTTTCGGCAGTGGTTTTGTCCCGAGTGGAATCGAGGGATAGCCCTTCGACTTCGCTCAGGACATTTTTATTTGCAAATAAAAATGGATTCCCAAATATCGCTCTCCCCAGCATTACTCCATCACAGCCAGTTTCTTCACACTTCCTCCTGCCGTCGTCAGTATCTACGACATTCCCGTTTCCTAAAATCAAAGTTTCACTCTTCATTTCATCGCGAATCTCCACGATTCTTTTCATTAATTCCCAATGGGCAGGCACATCAGACATTTCTTTGCGGGTACGCAGATGCACAGTAAGCGCCGCGATATTTTCCTGAAGTAAGATTTTGATCCACTCTTCATCCAAGGCGTGACCGTTGTAACCGATACGGGTTTTTACCGACACAGGCAGTCCGTCCGCGCCTTCTATCGCCGCACGGATAATTTCCCGCGCCAGCTTTGGATTTTTCATCATCCCCGCGCCAGCGCATTGTTTTTCGATAGATTTGTCCGGACAACCCATATTTATATCTATGCCGTCAAAGCCAAGCTTTTTACAAAGGGCGGCAGCGTTTTTAATATTTTCCGGCTTGCCACCAAAAATTTGAGCCACTATGGGCCTCTCGTTTTCAGAGTATTTTAGATCTACTAAAAGTTTCTCTTTCGCAACGGGATGAGCAAGACCGTCAGCGGAAACGAATTCGGTCCAAAAAATATCTGGTTTTCCATACTTTGCGATAATTTGCCGAAAGGCGCAGTCGGTGACATCTGCCATAGGGGCAAGACATAAAATAGGCTTTCTCAACTCCCGCCAAAAGTTTTTCATCCCATTAGAAATCATATAGTTAAATTTTTACAAATAGTAATACTACTACGGAAATGCGAAGCATTTCCTATTTCTAACGGGATTCATCGGAACTTGAAATATACCTTATTACCGAATCGCAGGTCAATGTATTCCAAAGACGAATATTTGTTTTTGAAATTTGATTTCAAGGGCTCGGTGGAAAGCGCCACTTGCAGGTTTTCTGCCACATTCTCAAAATCAGCATCGGCTTTAAAAATTATTTCCGGCTCTATTGATAATGAATTTTCCGGAGAAAGGAACATTTTAATATTGCCGTTTTCTCCGATAAACAAAGCCGCAGGTCTTGCTCCAGCGACCTCCAGCGTCTTTTTAAAAGAAATTAGTTTGTTAAAATCCACACCGGACAAGTCCGTCCCGTAGAACTTGAAATAAACTTCGCCCGAGAAATACGGCGCTTCGTCAAACATAAAGCCCGAGTTGTCTAAAAAATTACATTTTGCCTGCTCTAAACTATCCGGCGCAGGCGGCATATCTCCGCACCATACATAAGACGCTGTTCTTTCACTAACGGTTATATCTAAAATGTTTCCGTAACTCAGCGAAAGGTCTATGTCTTTGAGCCTCTTTAATTCATTACGCAACTCTTCTTTGATTGCTTTTGTGGGGTAAATAAATATATTGGTTTTTGGAAAAAACCATAGATATTTCTCTGCAAGTTTTTTCTCTACCGCCGTTTTTATTGCTTCAGTTTCTATGAATTTATTTCCGGTTATTGTTACCGTTTTGATATTAAGGCTGGAAATGCGGGATACATAGATCGCGCCTCCGAGGATAAAGACAAACGCGCAAAGAAAAAGGAAAATTTTTATAAAAATAACCCTCTGCCTGCGCTTTTTTAATTTCAAAAGACGCGGAGAATGTAAAACATCTTTTTTTTTAATCATGTTACTTTATAAATTCTTTCCCTCCCATATATTTTTTTAGGACTTCGGGAATCTTTACCGAACCGTCAGCTTGTTGGTAATTTTCTATAATGGCAATAAGCATCCTGCCGATTGCGACTACGGTGGCATCGTTCATATGCACAGGCTCTATTTTCCCGTCGGCTCGGCGCACTCGCGTGTTCAGCCGGCGAGACTGAAATCCTCCTGTGGAATCAGAGCTGTGAGTTTCCCTATATTTATTTTGTCCGGGCATCCATGTCTCAATGTCTATTTGCCTATTGTCCGGAAAACCCATATCGCCAGTCGAGACGGCTACCACTTGATACGGTAACTTTAAAAGCTGAAGCACATATTCCTGAATTGCCACCAAAAAGTTTTGCTCTTGCATAGAATTTTCCGGCAAAGAAAAAACTTCCATTTCTAGCTTATCAAATTGATGCTGGCGCAAGATGCCATTTGTATCTTTACCGGCCGCTCCGGCTTCCCTCCTGAATGCGGTGGAATATCCGGCGTAACGAATCGGCAAATCTTTTTCCTCAAAAATTTTATTCATGTGCATCGAGCCTAGGGTGTGTTCAGCGCTACCGATTAGCATCAGGTCGTCGTTTGGAAACATATAATGGTCTTCGGGGGTCATATATCGCGCCATTTTTACTTGTATGAGAGGGCGTATAAAGACAGGAGGTATCACAGGCAGGAAGACAGAAGGAGTTATGGAAATGTTTGCGTCTTTCGCAATTTTTTCCAGCGTTTCTTTGTTGGTTAAAATTTCCAAACACATTTGAATTAAACCAAATTGCATCGGGACCAAGTCGCCTTTAAGATACGCATATCTCGAGCCGGAAACTTCTCCGGCTGTGTCGGTATCGATTATTCCGAGAACTTTTCCGATTTCGTAATGCTCTTTTGGAGTGAAAGAAAATTGCGGTTTTTCTCCCCAGCTTCGCAGTACTTTGTTTGCGGTTTCGTCGGCTCCTTCGGGTGTATCTACCGACGGGATGTTGGGAATCTTCAGCATCATTTTCTGCCATTCCTCTATTATTTTTTTTAAATTTTCTTCTTTTGTCTTGATTTCTTCCTTGACTACGCGCATTTCTTCTATCAGCTGGATTTTTAGCGCCGGATCTTGATCGCGTACTATGTCATTGGAAACTTTATTGACCTCCGCGCGTAGAGTCTCAATCTCTTTGAGCAATTTCAAGCGCTCGTCATCAAGAGCAATCAGACTTTGAATGTCAATCTTTACCCGCTTTTTTTCCGCGCCCGCTTGCACGATGTCTTTATTTTCCCGGATGAATTTTATGTCTAACATATTTATATTGTATACTATATCTTATGAAAATTCAAAAACTGCCTAAAGAAAAATTCCCTAAAGCGCTTTTGGAAATCCCTCAGCCGCCGAAAGTTCTTTACCTTTGGGGTGAATTGCCCCCCGAAGGGGTTGTTTGCCTTGCGGTGGTCGGCTCCCGAAAAGCAACTACTTACGGCAAAGACGCGGTGCGTAAATTAATTTTAGGATTAAAGGGGTACCCGATCGCGATAGTTTCCGGCTTGGCTGTGGGCATTGACGCTCTTTCTCATGAAGCGGCTTTGGATGCGGGGCTTATCGCCGTGGCTTTTCCCGGGTCGGGAATTTCCGATGCGGCGTTGTCTTATAATCCAAATATTAAATTGATGAAAAGAATTGTGGATTCGGGCGGGTGCCTGATATCTGAATTTGAACCGGAAACAAAAGCGGCCTTTTATACTTTCCCGATGCGCAATCGCCTGGTGGCCGGCCTTTCCAAAGCGGCGCTCATTATTGAAGCCCAAGAAAAATCCGGGACGCTCATTACTGCGCGCATGGCGCTTGATTATAATCGCGAAGTTCTTGCTGTGCCGGGTCCGATAAATTCCGATTTTTCAAAAGGCACTAATAGATTAATCAGGCAGGGGGCGACTCCGATAACCTGTAGTAACGATATTTTAGAAACTCTTGGTTTTAAAGTGGATAAAGAAAGCAAACAACAAAGTTTGTTCGATGATGCTCTGCCGGAAGAACAAAAAATACTGAAACTGCTTATGGAACCGCTTCCTCGCGATGAACTAATTCGCGAAATGAAAATGCCCACGGGTGAAGCAAACGCTGTCCTGTCCGTGATGGAGATAAAAGGCTTGATTAAAGAAGAGTTGGGAGAAATCCGCGCAAGTTTTTAATTAAAATTTGGCAAAAAATTAACTTTCGTGCAATACTTAGCCTTACATGAAATTATTAATTGTTGAATCGCCATCAAAAGCAAAAACTATTGAGAAATATCTTGACGGCGCTTTTACAGTGCGCGCGTCGGTTGGCCATGTGCGCGATTTGCCAAAATCAAATAAAAAAGCGATAGACATCGAAGCCGGTTTTGTGCCGCATTATGAAATTTCCAAAGGTAAGGAAAAAGTTGTGCACGAACTGCAGGGGTTGGCGGAGAAAGCGAGTGAAATAGTGCTTGCCACCGACCCTGACCGCGAAGGCGAGGCTATCGCTTGGCATATAGAGACTTTATTGAAAGAAGACCCCGAACGAAAGCCTTCGGCTTCATACGGGACAGGCAAAAAAGTAAAAGCTCCAATTAGCAGAATAGTTTTTCATGAAATAACGAAAGAAGCGATTTTAGAAGCATTTAAACATCCTAGAAAGATTGATACGAATTTGCGTAAAGCGCAGGAAGCGCGCAGAGTGCTCGATCGTCTTGTCGGCTACGACCTTTCCGGTCTGATTTGGAAAAAAGTGCGTTACGGTCTTTCAGCCGGACGGGTGCAATCTCCTGCTCTTCGCATCATTATGGAGCGTGAGCGGGAAATCCGCGCTTTTGTACCAGAAAAATATTGGAGAATTTTTGGTCTGTTTGAAACTTCCCACCACCCTGCCCCCGGCACCCCTCCCTCGCCTCGCTGGAGCTCCGGCGAAGCGGGTCGGGCAGGAGGGGAAAAAATCACTCTAGAATGTTCCGAGGAGCCGAGAGATGAAAAATTGGTGGAGAAAATAATGACTGAGGGCAAGAAAGGCGCTTGGATTGTGAGTGGCGTAAAAGAATCCGAACAGAAACGTTCTCCGCGCGCTCCTTTTACCACTTCCACATTACAGCAGACTGCCAGTTCGCGCCTGGGGTATTCCCCTTCTCGCACAATGCAAATAGCGCAGAAACTTTATGAAGCCGGGCATATCACATATATGCGTACAGACAGCACGAATTTGGGAGTCGCGGCGCAAGGGCAGATATTGTCGCTAATAGAAAAAAAGTACGGCAAAGAATATGCTAAAGCGAGAATTTATAAAACTAAATCCAAAAATGCGCAAGAGGCGCATGAAGCTATCCGTCCTACGCACATTGACAACATGATTGTCGGAAGCGGAGAAGGAGAAAGATTATACCGATTAATTTGGGAGCGCGCTATTTCTTCACAAATGACTGACGCCAGACTTTTAAAAACAAAAATTATCGCAAATATCGATATTCCGGTCAGGTCACCGAAATTTGCTCCTGTGGAAAAATCCATACCAGATTTTGTAGCAAACGGTTCTCGCCTGCTTTTTCCCGGCTGGCTCGCGGTGGACACGGACGCGCGAGGAGATGATGTGGAACTCCCTCTATGCAAAGAGGGAGAAGAATTAAAATTACTTGATTTACAGAATGAAGAAAAATTCACCGAGCCGCCAGGCAGATACAGCGAAGCGGGACTGATTAAAGAACTCGAAGCGCGGGGTATCGGCAGGCCGTCAACTTATGCATCTATCATGCGAACCATTGAGGAACGCGGCTATGTGAATAAAGAAGGCAAGACATTATTCCCCACCGATGTGGGCGAAGTTGTTTCGGATTTTTTGGAAAAGCATTTCATGAATTATATTTCCGACAGTTTTACGGCGGAAATGGAAGACGAGTTAGACGAAATTTCCCGTGGCGAGCGCGAGTATGAAAAAACCCTAAAAGACTTTTACGGACCTTTTTTGAAGGATGTTAAGTCAAAAGAAAAATTAGAGAAAGCCACTAACTTGGGCGAGGCGCCGGAAAACATCAAATGCCCGAAGTGCGGCTCGGCTATGATTATCAAGCTTTCTCGCGGAGGTAAATTTTATTCTTGCTCAAAATATCCAGATTGCGACGGAGCGCTTATGCTAGACGGCACGGAACTCAAAGGTCCGGCAGAAACTGGCGAAATGTGTCCGGAGTGCGGCATTGATGAAAAAGGCTTGCCCCGCGAAGCTTCAGCGAAGTGGGGTGGCAAACTCGTTGTGCGCGAAAGGCGCGACGGTACCGGGACATTTATTTCCTGTTCGCGTTACCCAAAATGTAAATTCATTAAAAGCGATGAGGCTGATGAAGCCAAAAAAAGGACTGGAGTTTTATGCCCTGACTGCAAAACTGGCGATTTGATAGAGCGCCGCGGAAGATTCGGCATTTTCTATTCCTGCTCAAATTATCCTAAATGCAAATTCGCCATAAAAGCTAAACCCACAGGTCGGACCTGTGGAGAATGCGGCAGTTTAATGATGGAAGGCACAAAAACTATTCCGGAGAGATGTAGTAATAAAGCCTGCCCGATGCACAATCCGCATAAGATAAAAAAGATTGAAAGCTAAACACTAAAATTGGAGATATTGTACAAGTCGCTGTCGTCTTTCTTTATTTCATCTTTTGATCTGTCATCCACAGGCGCTTCTGGGATAGAGTCTAAGGCTCTATCTATAGGAGTTTCTTCAGAAAGCGCCTTAGGCGCTGGCTGGGTCTGTAATATATGTTTTTCCATCATTTCATCTGGCTTTTTTTCCACCTCAGATTTCTGTATTGAATTCAAAATGGCGCGCAAGTCTTCGGTAGAAAAATAATCAATTTTAATTTGTCCGCCCGTTTCTTTTCTATCTATGTGAACGCGGGTGCCGAGTTTTTCCTGAAATTCTTCCTCTAGCTCTACAATTTCCGGATCAGGCATAAATTCTTTCTTGCGTACTCGGTCATAAGCGATTTTTCTGGCTAATCTTTCGGCTTCGCGAACAGTAATTTTCTTATAAACAATCTCTTTAAATAAAACTATCTGTTCTTCGGGATGATCAGCAAGCATAAGTAGTGGTCGAGTATGACCATCTGTAATTTTTCCTTCCGACAATCCTGCGATAATTTCCTCCGGCAAGGTAAGAATTCGCAAAGAATTGGAAACATATTCCCGACTCTTGCCCATTTTTTTTGCAACTTCGTTGTGGGTAAATTTGAATTCGTTTACCAGCCGAAAAAATGCGCGAGCGCGGTCCACAACATTCAAATCTTCTCGTTGGAGATTTTCAATAATTGCGAGTTCGAGCTTCATGATAGCCGTATCGCCTTCGCGAATAATTACCGGCACCTGCGGCACATTGGCGAGAATTGCCGCGCGAAGCCTGCGTTCGCCGGCGATAAGCTCGTATTCTGTCACCAGCCCCCCTCCTTCTTTTTCCTTTTCCACACGGGAAACAGTAAGCGGCTGAAGCACACCGTACTGTTTGATGGAATCCGCCAAGTCCTGCAAGCGCGCAACATCAAAATCCCGTCTCGGCTGGTACGGATTCGACTTGATTTTGTCGGCATCAATCCAGAAAATTGAATTTGAATATATATTAGACATGCCTTTATTCTAACATACCGTAAATTTTTGAAAATTGTTTTTAACAGCCTTTGGTGTATAATGTGTGGATTGCCCAGGTGGCGGAATTGGTAGACGCGATAGACTCAAAATCTATTGATGGCAACATCATGAGAGTTCGATTCTCTCCCTGGGCACCAGGATAGAGGCCAGAAATTCATGCTTACTTTATCTAATTATTTACCAAAAGATACCGAGTACTTTTATTCGTATCCGCTGGGGGACACTATTTTTTTCTATAACGATGGTGATCCGGTGGCGGATGAACTCATCTCTGCCCGGCTCCTTGCATGCGCCGGGAAACATATAAAAGTAGTCGTCTATAACAGTATCTTACGACACAAATCATTGGAACTTTTAAGAAAAAACTCCGACATTTCCTTCATACCCAAGAAACAAATCATAGTTTTACCCCCGACAATCAATGAGAGAACGCCGGAATTTAAGAAAAACGAACTGATTACAGAAGCTTTAATTAAACAAACTTCCAGTAGAAATTTAATTATGGCGCAGCCAATAATTGATAATCGCTTAGTAAATGATTATCAAATTGACCCGAAGCTTTCTATTTGGTTAAATGATAAAAAGAATCTTGACCAATATGTGCCTCCGGAGTTTTCACCAAAAAGGTACGCTCAATTTAGAAACGGTCAGGATTTTTTTGATTCTACTGTCAAAATACCCGTTCCATGTGTTGTAAAAGTATCCGCGTCAAGCTCGGGTGAAGGAATCAGAATATGCCTGAACGGGACGGATTTTAAAAAAGCAAAAAAGGACTTTAAAAAAAGGGCGGGCACACTATTCGTAGAGGAATATATTTCTTATCTCCATAATTTTGGTTTCCAATTTGGCATACCGTTTAATAAAGAAAAAAAGCCTCACATCATAGGCTACAATCACCAAGTTACCGCCGCAGACGGTGAGTTTTTGGGCGGTTTTATTTTAAAAGGACCGAAAGTGAAAAAGGCACAGAAGATAAAGAAAATGATAGTGCGTGAAATACTGCCTAAAATTCGGGCAATGGGTTGGTATGGTGTCGGTGGCCTGGATGTGTTATTAACTGCTCAAGGAAAATTTTATGTAATTGACAGCAATTTCCGAACTACCGGAATGACAGCCTATATATTTCTTACCAAGAATAAACTTATTACAAAATCAATGGTGAGCTTTACAGCCACTTTCCGCGGTTCGCAGGAAGAATTTATAAAGAATGTTTTATCTCTTAATCAAGGAAAAGATAAAGTGCTTGTTATTGTTTCTCTCTCAAAAAAAGGCAACGAGTATAGGTTCAACGGCGCACTTTTATTTGAGGAAAGAGAAGAAGTTCCTAAGCTAGCCGTTGATCTGATTCGTAGAGGAATTAAGTCGGAAATATTGCAAATACTAAGATTTTGGGAATACTAGACTGACGCAGGTTACTCACAAAGTCTACTTGCTTGCATTATCTCATATATGATATATACTATCTGACATGAAAAAAAGGCAGGAAACTGAACAGCAAAAAATAGGATATTTTATTAGGGAACTACGGGAACACCGCGGGATGACGCAGGAAGAATTCGCCAAAGCGCTCGGCACTTCGCAAAGCTCTGTCCCCCGAATGGAAAAAGGCGAGCAGAATTTTACAACTGAACTGCTCTTGAAAATAAGCGATGTTTTAAACCATAAAATTGTTTCTCTCAATGATTCAATTGATTTTGAAATAAACGGGGGAAAGAAATTAAGCGGGAGCATTAAAACTAATTTTTCCAAAAACGGTTCCGTGGGGCTTCTTTGCGCTTCGCTTTTAAACATCGGAGTAACGACGCTCCACGGTATCGCCCGCATTGAAGAAGTCTATCGGGTTGTAGAAATTCTAGAGAGCATAGGGGTAAATGTAAAATGGGTAGGCCATAATTCTATAATGCTTACTCCCCCTCTAAAATTCAATTTACAGAACATAAACATTGCTTCGGCAGTCAAAACTCGCTCAATCGTAATGCTCATAGGACCGCTTGCGCACAAGCTAAAATCTTTTTCCATTCCCCATGCCTATGGATGCCGCTTAGGCAAGAGAACCATCTCGGCACATACTTATTCTCTTGAAGAGGTTGGCGTAAAAATAAAAACAACAAATAAAGACTATCAAATAACTGCGAAAAAATTAAAACCCGCAAAAAATATAGTCATGTACGAGACTGGAGAAACCGCTTGTGAAAATATATTATTCGCTTCCGCTCTTATCCCCGGAAAAACTACCATAAGCTTTATGAGTAATAACTATATGGTGCAGGAGGTTTGTTTTTTCTTAGAGAAGCTGGGAGTACAAATTGACGGCATCGGCACTTCCACATTGACTGTTCACGGCGTTTCAGAAATAAATAAAAGTATAGAATACACGAATAGTGAAGACCCGATAGAATCTATGATGTTTATTTCCGCCGGAATAATTACTGACTCACGCATCACCATTGCCCGCGCACCAATTGATTTTCTTTCTCTGGAAATGGAAAAACTTAAAAGGATGGGTCTGAAGTATAAAATTTCTAAAATTTATTATTCTTATAATGGCAGAACAAAATTAGCCGACATTGAAATTTTTCCGAGTAAACTGAAAGCCTTGCACGATAAAATTCACGCCAATATATATCCGGGAATTAACATAGACAATCTTCCCTTCTTTGTGCCGATTGCTATAAAAGCCAAGGGGCAAACGATGATACACGATTGGTATTACGAAAACCGCGCAATATATCTGACAGAATTAAACCGCCTCGGCGCAAATATTACGCTTGCGGACCCGCATCGTCTATATATCCAGGGTGGCACTCCGCTTAAGCCCGCTCAAGTCGTCTGCCCGCCCGCCCTGCGTCCGTCCATGGTAATACTTATCTCAATGTTAGGCGCTCCCGGCATTTCTATCCTCCGCAATGTCTACATGATAAACCGCGGTTATGAAGAAATCGCAGAACGGCTAAACTCCATCGGCGCGGATATTAAAATAATAAAAGGAAACTAAATGTCAAAGAGACACTTTGACAAGCCAAAAATTATTGTGATTTTGGGTCAAACTGCTACAGGCAAAAGCGCGCTTGCAGTTAAAATTGCAAAAAAAGTAAACGGAGAAATAATTTCTGCCGATTCTAGACAAGTGTATAAAGGACTTGATATAGGAACTGGCAAGATAAGCAAGAAAGAGATGCAGGGTGTACCGCATCACTTACTTGATGTGGCGAATCCTAAAAAACATTTTACGGCGGCTGAATTCCAGAAACGAGCAATATCAGCTATGGCTGATATTGCAAAGCGAGACAAAACCCCAATTATTTGCGGAGGCACGGGATTTTATATTGATGCGGTGACAAGAGGCATCGTTTTCCCAGAAGTCCCACCGAATTATCCCCTTCGCCGTAAATTAGCATTAGTAAGCCATGACATACTAATGCTAAAACTTAAAAAGTTAGATCCAGAAAGAGCTAAAAATATAGATCCGAAAAACAAAGTCAGGATAATTAGAGCAATAGAAATAGCGACAACCCTCGGCAAAGTTCCAAAAATTACAGAGGGTAATCCTTTGTATAAATTTGTCAAAATAGGCTTGTATTTACCGCCGGAACAATTAAAAAAGAAAATAGAAAAAAGGGTAAAAAAAATGTTTCAAGACGGATTACTCAATGAAATCAAAAAATTAAAACGCGCTGGAATATCAAACAAAAGATTAGAAGAACTGGGTTTTGAATATAACAATCCCACTTATGAAAAAGTGGTGACTGGAACTTTTCAATACGCCAAGCGCCAGATGACATGGTTCAAACGCGACCCGGAAATAAAATGGTTTGATGCTTCTAGACCTACAGCACTTGACAAATTAGTGTTTAAAACACTAAAGTAATGTGGAAACAAACTTTGTTCCGAGCGAAACCTGTGTGGGTTAGCTCAAACAATAAAATCAAACTACGGTCTTATGACTACTACTCAAATCGAAGAAGTCCTCAAACCCATTGCTCAAATCATTGCGAGTTTAAACCAATCTGGTTTGGTGGTAGCACAATGCCAAAACCTGCTAACCTGTTTATTTGAAGCCGTCCAGCAGGACAGAAATGTCCAAATGGTTCTTGTCGTGAAAAGAGGAGACACCGTCTTGGTTGCCAGCGTCCAAAATGGACTCATGGATAACAGCACGAATAGTGCTGGGATGGTTCTCCTTTTTTCGCAGAAGTTCTTGCCTTGCATGCCAAAACCATAAACCGCCCCAATGGGTATAGAAACCGTTCGGAGGCGGTTTTCTATTTCTACCCAAACCACACATTCTTTATATTCACGAATTCTTTGATGCCGTAGGTGCCGAGTTCGCGGCCGTAGCCGGACTTTTTGATGCCGCCGAAGGGCGCGCGGGGGTCGGATTTGACCATATCGTTCACACAGACATTCCCCGCTTCAATTTGCGGAATAATGCGCCTTGCTTTTTTCATATCTTTGGTAAATATAGACGCTCCTAAGCCGTATCTTGTGTCGTTAGCGATTTTTACGGCTTCTGCTTCTGTTTTAAATGAAATAATCGGCAGAACCGGACCAAAGACTTCTTCGTTGTAAACTGGCATGTCTTTTTTTATATTAGTTAGAATTGTAGGGAGATAAAAATAGCCTTTTCCTTCTTTCCGCTTTCCTCCATACACTACTTTCGCGCCGAGAGATACTGATTTCTCCACTTGCGCCGTAACTTCTTGTAAAATCTTCTCCGAAGCCAAAGGTCCGACATCCGTATTTTTGTCGCTCGGATCTCCGACAACTAATTTTGAAAATTCGGCAACAACAGCCTTGGTGAATTTTTCTTTTATTTTTTCTTCTACGATAAACCTTTTGGCGGAAATACAGCTTTGTCCGACATTGCCCTGAAGTCTCGCCAGGGAGGCGACTCTCGCCGCCTCAGTTATATCCGCATCGGCAAAGACAATGAACGGGTCGCTTCCACCCAGCTCCAGCACTACTTTTTTTATTTCTTCCCCCGCAGTACGGGCGACTGAACTGCCGGCTTTTTCACTACCAGTCAAAGTGACAGCAGAAATTCTGGAATCACGAATCACACTTTCAACACGCGAAACAGAAAGAAATAAATTCTGAAATACACCTCTCGGAAAACCGGAAGCAATAAACGATTTTTCTATCGCGTCCGCGCATTCTGGTACATTTGAAGCATGTTTCAAAAGAACGGTATTGCCTGCCATTATTGCTGGCACTGCGCCTCTATAAACCTGCCAAAACGGGAAGTTCCAAGGCATGACGGCAAGGATTATCCCAAGCGGGTCAAATTCTGCATACTGCTCTTTTTTATCTGTATTTAATACCTCATTTGCCAAAATATTTTCCGTGTTTTCAGCATAATAATCACAAAGTAGAGCGCATTTTGCTATGCCTACTGGTCCGGATTTCATAGTCTTACCCATTTCCTGCATCTGCATTTTAGAAAATTCTTCCGCGTGAGCGCGCAAATATTCTCCCAATTTAAGCATAAGTTTGGCTCGTTCTTTAAATGTGGTTTGCTTCCAGGCACGGAAAGCTTTGTCTGCGAGCGCAAGCTTTTTCTCAAGTTCTTTTTCTGAAATTTCTTCAAAAGTTCTTAAAACTTTTTCGGTTGTTGGATTTTTGGACTGGATGGGCATAATTTTTTAGATCTCCTTAACTTTTAATGTTTCATTCGCTTTATTATAATCTATCGGGCAGGCGACGATATGCACACCCTTGCTATTTAACGCTTTTTTGAGAATCGGCGCAAGGTCGTCGGCTTTATCAACCTTATGCCCTACAGCGCCAAAACTTTTAGCTAACATTATAAAATCTGGATTAGTAAATGATAGGGCAAAGTGCGACAACTTCATATCTTTTTGTTTCCAGCGGATCATGCCGTAGCCTGAATCATCTAAAATAAGAACTGTGAGATTAATTTTTAATCGTACAGCTGTCTCTAAATCCCCAAGACTCATCATAATTCCCCCGTCGCCCGCAACCACCAGGATTTTTTTATTCGGGTAAAGAATTTTTGAAGCGATGCCGGAAGGTAACCCCGCGCCCATACTTGCGAGCGTGTTATCTAAAAGAACGCTATGCGGCTCTTTGGAGACGAAATTTCGCGCAACCCAAATCTTATACATGCCATTATCAAGCGCGAGTACTCCTCCAGTCTCTAAGGCTTTTTGCGCGTCAGCAATAATTCTCTCTGGACGAAGAGGAAATTCTTGAGAGTTGGTAAATTTAATTCTGTCCTTTCTCAAAATATCTCGAACTTTGAAGAAATAAGTGAAATCCCAATTAGAACTAACTTTTATCTTTTTTGTAAATTCTGAAAGAATATGCGAAATATCTCCGATAATTTCATGTGTCGGAATATAAATATCCTTTGCGTAAGAAGGAAAGAAATTTATATGAATTATTTTGCAGTTTTTAGAAGACTCAGGAGTTAAAATAATCGGCGGCTTTTCAATGACATCGTGTCCGACTAGAATAATGGTGTCTGCAGAATGTAATGCCTGATGTACATATTCTCCTCCAGATAAGGCTGTGGTGCCAATATAAAGCGGAGAATTTTCGTCCATTGCCCCCTTGCCCATTTGAGTGGAAATAAAAGGCATACCAGTCTTTTCTAAAAATTCTTTGAGTTGTTTTTGTAAGGAATTTCGAGTTGCGCCTCCCCCTAGAATAATTATCGGGTGTTTTGCTCTTTCAATTTCTTTTACTGCCTCAATTATGGATTTTTCACTAGCAATTTCAGAAATAATTTTTTGGGGAAAAATAGATGTTGCATCGCAAACTTCCCCCGCTATGTCTTCAGGCAATTCTATATGTACCGCGCCGGGGCGCTCGGCTTCGGCAAGACTGACAGCTTCCGAAAAGATTTTTGCTATATCATTGCCATTTGTGATTGACGCAGAAAATTTTGTGACCGGTTTCATCATCGCTACGATATCCACGATTTGAAATTTACCCTGCTTGCTTTTTCGTACGGCTTTTTGCCCGGTAATGACCAAAAGCGGAAAACCTCCGAGTTGCGCGTATGCTACGCTCGTCATAAGATTCGTCGCTCCGGGTCCGAGTGTGGAAAGCGCCACGCCGACTTTGCCCGTAACCCTGCCTATCGTCGCCGCCATAAACGCCGCCGCTTGTTCATGCCTAGTTGTGATAAATTTTATTTTTGATTTTCGCTGTGATTTTCTTATGGCCTCCAGTAAATCTAAGGTTTCCTCGCCCGGCACGCCGAAAATGTATTTTACCCCATGATTTTCAAGGCATTCTACTAGCGCTTCGGCAGTATTTTTCTGTATTTTTTTCATCCCGTTATTTTAGCTTGAAATGATTTATAGAACTAATCTTTTTCCTCTAAATTACCTACATTCCAACTCGGCGCGCCATCAGCTTTCGCAGTGTTTTTTGGTGGAGCAAATTCTTTTGTTTCTGTAAGGAAAATTATTTTGTTATTATTGTCAAAAACACGCAATTCTCCTTTTTCATTGTTTAAGTCAATGCGAGCTTCCCCCGCCTCAACCATCGCGTCCAGCATTCTTTCAAATTCACTAATAACTGGTATATAATCTGAGAGTCTTACTCCTTTTTTACGCTCCCCTGTTACCTTTTCTAAAGACATAATCTTTTTAGTATTTTATTAATAATTTCTTTTTATCCACTATTTATAATAGCGAAGGCGGGCGATGGAGGAATCGGACCTCCGACTGTTCTTTTGGAGAGAATTATGATGCCACTTCACCAATCGCCCTTTAACTTATTTATACCTTTCTAAAGCACTTTTTGCAAGATAAATATTTTGCCCCATACCGACTAGAACGACATGGGGCTGAAAAATTATTTTTTTCGGTTTTTCCCTTCAAGAAGGACAGCGATGCCCTCCTTGAGGATGACCGCGATGATTATCGCGACCAAAAAAACAAGAACAATTTTTATCATATTACTCTTATCTTACCATTATTTAATCTAGCGAGCCTACTTCTTTGACTCTTTGTGCTTAGTTTTTTTGCGGCACCAATTGCAATACTTCAAAAGTTCAATCTTTTTTGTGACCAGTTTCTTGTTTTTGCTGGACCAGTAATTCACTCGTTTGCAGGCGCTACAGGCAAGTTTTATCAATCTATCTTGTGACATGCTTCTATATTAGTATAAAAAATACAAAAATGCAAACCCTAATTCACCTCACCCTAGCCCTCTCCCTACGGGAGCAGTATACCTTTTGGATACTTTGCTTTGCAAAGATATCTCAAAAGGTCTTGCGCTCGGTTCCCTATCCCGAGCTCACCTTATCAAGGAGAGGGGAAATTTTTATACGACCACCCTCGGCAACAGCGAACTGATACGCGTAGTGACTTCGTAATTTATAGTATTCAGCTTTTTTGCTATTTCTTCAGCCGTAATTTCTTCGTTTTTTTGTCTGCCTAAAATCACAACCTCATCTTCGATTTCAACTTTGGGCAAATGACTCGCATCAACCGTAAACATGTTCATTGAGATTCTCCCTAGAATTTTACACCTAGCGCCATGAATCAAAACTTCACCTTTATTGGAAAGTCCGCGATCAACTCCGTCCGCATAGCCTTGCGGAATTACAGCTGTTTTCGTTTGTTTTTTTGTGATGTAAGTGAGTCCGTAGCCTATGGTGTGACCTTTCGGCAAGATTTTTATTTCTGCTATTTTTGTTTTCCAAGCAATGACCGGTCTCAAAGTGAACCTAGTATTTTTATATAAAAATTTCAGATGTTTTGATGGCCACATACCATAAGCGCTCAAACCGAGCCGCACAATCGGATGAATGCCCTGTCCTTTTTCATAAACCAAAATTCCTGAACTTGCGGAAATATGCGTCTCTAAATTTTCCCTGCCAAATAATTCAAGCGCTTTTCTGTATTCATTAATCTGTTTTTGCGCATGAATAAAATTGGAGGTATCTTCGATATTTGCAAAATGGGCGTAAATTCCCGAAACTTTCACATACCGGCATTTTTTAATTTCTTTTAAAAGCTTCGGTAATTCTTTCAGAAGGAATCCTTCCCTGCCCAAATGCGCGTCAAACGGTATATGGATTTCCTGTTTTTTTTTAAGATGCCGCGTTACTTTATCCAGCTCTCGCAATTGTTCTAAAGAAAAAATACTCAAAATACAGCCTAATTTCACCGCTTTGGATAAATCCGTCTTCTGTACATACCCAAATAGAAAAGTTTTTTTCTGAGATATTTTTCGCAGTAGCGCGAGCTCTTCTATGCTGTCTACCTGAAAATAATCTACATGCGGCTCAAGAATTCTAGCGACTGCATTCTGCCCGTGTCCGTAAGCGTTGCCTTTGATGGCGACAGAAATTTTTGTCCCACTTTTCACCAAACTCCTAAATTGTTTGATGTTGTGAATCAGATTTTTTTTAGAAAGTTCGATATGGGAAAGAGGGGTTACTTTCTTCATAATTTTTATTCTACGGTAGTTTTTAATTTTTTTTCTTTTTCAAATCGCTCAATCGCAAGTTCAATCAGTTTATCTAAAAGTTTCGGAAGTGGTAGCCCGCTCGCTTCCCACAGTTTCGGATACATACTGATGGAGGTAAATCCGGGAATTGTGTTTATTTCGTTCACACATACTTTGCCACTCTTCGTCAAAAAACTATCTACCCTTCCCAATCCTTCACAAGAAAGAGTTTTGAAGGTTTTTACAGCTAAATCTTGGACTATCTTTGCTTCTTTTTTAGAAATTTTAGCGGGAATTTGGATTATTGCGCCGTTATCATCAATATATTTGGTATTGTATGAATAGAAATCATCTTTAACGATCACTTCACCTGGAATTGAAGCGATCGGTTTATCGTTGCCTAAAACAGAACATTCAATTTCTCTGCCATTAATAAATTCTTCAAGAATAATTTTTATGTCGAACTCGAAAGCTTCCTTGATTGCTTTTTTGAACTCCTTTTTATTTCTAACCTTACTTACTCCAACAGAGGAACCCATATTTGCCGGCTTGATAAAAAGCGGTAAACCTAATTCTTTTCTGGCTTTTTCAAAACTAATTTGTTCGCCAAATTTTACCGTAATAAATCTTCCGATAGGAATACCGGCATCCCGCAAAAGCCTTTTCATTACATCCTTATCCATCCCCACCGCTGACCCAAGCACCCCAGCGCCAACAAATGGTATGTTTGCAAGTTTGAGCATTCCTTGTACTGTGCCATCTTCGCCAAACGGACCATGCATTACTGGAAAAATTACATCAAAACCATTTACAACATCCAATTTGAATTTTCCGTCCTTGTTTATTTTTATGGGAGTAATATCATATTTTGTTTTATCTAATGCAGCTATTACATTTCTTGCTGAATTAATAGAAACTTCATGTTCCGCAGATTTCCCCCCAAAAAGTACGCCTATTTTCAGTTTTTTATTCATAGAAAGCAGTATACCCCAATTATTTTAAAATCGCACTATTTAAATCTTTGGGCAAGTTAGTTAAGTTTTTGTACCCTTTTTTGCTAATTAAAATCATATCTTCTATACGCACCCCGCCAAACCCTTTGAAATAAAGACCGGGTTCGATGGTCATCACGCATCCCGCCGGAAGCATATCTTCGCTCTTTGGCTTGAAATTCGGCCATTCGTGAATGACCGTGCCGACTCCGTGTCCAAGCCCGTGCGGAAATTTTTTTTCTCCAAACTTTTTACTCAGAAATTCACGAGCTGTCTTGTCTATTATTTTCGCCCGCATCTCCCCTTTACTTATCTTTTTCATAGCGAGTTCCATGGCTTTTAACACGCTCCCATATATTTTCTTTTGTTTTCTGCTCGGCTTGCCCCAGAAAAAAGTTCTAGTCATGTCCGAACAATAGTGATTTATCGTGCATCCGAAATCAAACATAATTGTATCCCCCTTCTTTAATTTTGCTTTACCGGGTTCATGATGAATGTTTGCCGTGTTTTTGCCAAAAGCGACTATCGGCGGAAATGCCAGTATCGGCGCGCCGTATTTTGCGAACCTTTTTGTTATAAACTCTGCGATAGCAGATTCTGTAACATTTGTTTTTAACTGCTTTAAAACATCGCGTAATACTTGCTCACTTATCCTCTGCGCTTTGATGATATTTGCAAGTTCTTTTTTGCTTTTCACCGCCCGCACTTCGTGGAT
>ERZ1292623.933-Hain-H51-01um-R1-933-length-29347-cov-21_pt1 | contig 29347 bp, 40 predicted proteins | sample MGYA00564398_ERZ1292623 | MGnify/ENA primary metagenome ERZ1292623 (study PRJEB36523, sample SAMEA6512633) | groundwater metagenome | collected 2019-01-07 | study: AquaDiva: Metagenomics assemblies of 32 groundwater samples | reverse complement strand
CCAAGGTTAGCTCACCCAGTTTCGGGTCTAATGATTGCTACTAAATCGACCAGTTAGGTCACGCTTTCACTACGTCTCCTCAGGCTTGGCCTGATTAAACTAAACGCAGCAATCAATAACTCACCGGTTCATTCTTCAATAGGCACACCATCAGGCTCCGCCTTCTGGAATAAATACCAATACTACCAATTCCAAATACTACCAATAAATCAATAAAAATATATTGAAATATTTGTAGTATTGGTATGTATTTGTAGTATTTGTTTATTCCAAAGGGCGAAGCCCTTTGGTTGCTTGTTAGCCGACAATTTCAGTTCTATTTCATTCCCCTCCCGGGGTGCTTTTCACCTTTCCCTCACGGTACTAGTTCACTATCGGTAGACTTTGGTATTTAGCCTTGGAACGTGGACGTCCCAGATTCCCACAGGGTTTCACCGTACCCCATGGTACTTAGGTACAAACTATTGGTGTCTTGGATTTCGCATACGAGCTTTTCACTCTCTATGAGTGACCATTCCGGATCATTCTGCTATCCGCAACACTCAAATATTGTCTGCCCTACAACCCTCGCCCGCAGGGCGAGTACACTAAAAACCACTAATATCAACACTAATAGCCACTAAAAAGTGGGGTGCTTCGTGTTGTTATTCGTGGTGCTTCGTGTACTTGTCCTACGGACAAGTTTAGGCTCTTCCCATTTCGCTCTCCGCTACTTAGGGAATCTCTAATGATTTCTCTTCCTGGCGTTACTAAGATGTTTCAGTTCACGCCGTGCCCCCCTCAGCGCTATACGATCCGCATTCTATTCATAAAGGTTTAGCTATCGCGCTGAGAATAAATACCAATAACCCAATACTACCAATTTCAAATATTTTGCATTCTGCATTGATTTGTTTATTGGGTTATTTGCATATTTGTTTATTCCCTCGCGAACAACTTCCATTGTTATTTTTACTTTATGAACAGGATGCGAATCGTTTTTACGCAGAGGTACCCCGCTAAGCGGGGTGAGTTTCCTCATTCGGAAACCGCCGGATCAAGGGTTTATGGCACCTCCCCGACGAGTATCGCCGCCGTATGCGTCCTTCCTCGGCCAAAGCCTCCTAGGCATCCATTATCGGCATTATGAGTAGATTTAAAAAATTAATTCATGCAACAAATCTCAATTGAGAGAGCCGTTGCATAAAATCTTCTCCTCACTTGTCAAAGAGCCAAAAATAAGTATTAAGTAGTATGTATTACGTATTAAGTATGTTCGATTCTATTCTATTTATCCCTTAATACTTAATACTTGCTACATAATACCTGCTCTTGTGGACCCGAGGGGAGTCGAACCCCTTGCCTCTTCATTGCAAATGAAGTGTTCAACCGGGTAAACTTCGGGCCCGCTCCTCGTCAATCCACAAAAAACTTACTTGCCTACTTACTTAATTGCTTACTTACTGAACTAGAGGAATCGTTTTAAGAAGACAATAAAATCCCCGAAGGACTAGTTATTACTTCGTAATAAATTCTTTCCATAAAACGATTCGCTCTTGCAAAGAGTATCTTATCATAGCCATCTTCAAGCTGTCAATAGATCAAAAGGGTTTACAAAGCAAGTAAAACTGTACCAATAAGCATTATAACTCCCCCAAGTAATCTTTCTTTTATTCTTTTTTCTCTTAAAAACACTCCTCCCAATATAATTATAAAAAGAGTTGACAATCTAAAAACAGATGTTGCGTATCCAACAAATACAAGCGAGAATGCAGCATACGCTGCGGCTTGAGAAAATGCAGTGCCAATACCATTTAAAACAAACCATTTTATATTTACTTTAATTTCTTTTATATAAGTTATAGATTTTTTAAATGTAAAAGGTGTCATCAACAAAAAAACCAGAAACATTCCGAATAAAGAAGCAAATAATGGAATTTGAGGCGATGTTTCAAAAATCGCTTTCTTTTGAAAAATAGGTGTTACTGCCCACAACAAATTGGCAAGTAAAAACAAAATAACTCCTTTGTTAACAAAAAGACTTTTAAAAGGTGCCATTATCCCCTGCTTTATATCCGCAACATTTAAAAGATATGCGCCAAAAACCACAATTAAAATTCCAATAAATTTTATTGTGGTTGGAACTTCATGAATTGTAACAGTAGCAATAAGTGTAGTAAAAACTGGACTAAAAGACGAAATTGGTGAAAGTATCGATATGGAAGATCTACTTATTGCTAAAAAAGAACTAACAAATGCAATCGTATCTAAAAGCGCCGAAGCACCCATATAGAGATAAAATTGGGGTGTGACTTTTGGAATACCGCCTAAAAACAATAGGAGAACAAAAGTGATCGGAATACTAAATGCAAAAAGAGCGTAAAGAAGAGGAAGGTAATTAATCTTTTTGGTTAAATCTTTTACAAGAAGGGTCGATAACGATGCCCAAACAGCAAAAAAAAGCGCGTATAAAACCCACACAAGTTACATGATAGCACATTAAGCTAAATTATCATGAGGCGCGAGCGTAGAATCAAATTTATTGATTAGAAAGCCAGCGTTCTGCTTCAAGTGCTGCCATACAGCCGAATCCGGCGGCGGTTACTGCTTGTTTGTAGTGACTATCATGAACATCTCCTGCTACAAAAACACCTTCTATATTTGTTTTTGTGTGGTTATGAACAATAACAAATCCTTGTTCGTCTAAATCAATTCCTTTTCGGCCAGAGGCCGATCCGCCTTTGGCGGAAAAAACTCCTGTATTTGGCAAATGCCCTATTGCTACAAATACCCCGTCGATTGGCATCTCGGAAGTCTCGTTGGTTTTATTGTTCTTAAGTTTTACCCCTTCTACTTTATCTTTTCCAAAGATTTCAATTATTTCTGTATTAAGAATAAATTTCATTTTTGGATTCTGACGCGCTCGATCCTGCATGATTTTGCTTGCCCTAAATTCGTCACGCCTGTGAACCATGGTAACACTTGTTGCAAACTTTGCCAAAACTAACGCCTCCTCCATTGCGCTATCTCCTCCGCCAACTACAATAGTATTTTTATCTTTAAAAAAAGGGGCATCACAAGGCGCGCAAGAAGAAACTCCGCGTCCAATCTTTTCTTTTTCGCCTGGAACATCAAGCCATTTAGTATCCGCTCCTGTTGCGATAATTACTGATTTTCCCTCAAATGTTTTGCCATCAGCTAAGATTTTGAAAGGCCACTTAGAAAGTTCTCCTTCCTTAAAATCTACGTCCACAATTTCTGGCCCATGATGCTCTGCTTGTTTTCGTATCGCCATCATAAGATCCGGGCCTTGGATGCCTTCTGGAAAACCAGGATAGTTTTCAACTAAAGTTGTCAGCATTAATTGTCCACCCCACTTCGACCCTGCAATAACAAGTGTTTTGAGGTTGGCGCGAGTCGTATAAATAGCAGCAGTCAAACCAGCGGGGCCGCTACCTATTATTATAACATCATACATACAATTAATTTCCAATAACCCAATAAACAAATACTACCAATCAATAATCAAATGCAGAATGAAAAAATATTTTGCATTTAGATATTCTGCATTGATTTGTTTATTTGCATATTGGTAGTATTGGGTTATTTCGACTGTTAAACGAGAACTTCGTCGATCTCCTTCTTATACTTCTCTCTCCCCTGCGCTCCAATTATTGTTTTAACTGGATGGCCATTTTTAAAAATAAGGATGCTTGGAATACTCATAATCCCATATTTTCCTGCCGCATTCTGATTTTCATCAACATTTAGTTTTCCAACCTTTACCTTGCCCTCGTACTGTTTAGCTAGTTCTTCAATTACTGGGGAAACAATTCTGCAGGGCTGGCACCAAATGGCCCAAAAGTCTACAACAACAGGAATTTTGCTCTGAAGAACTTCCTGATCAAAATTAGCATCGGTGAATGTTATATCAACCATAATAAAATTCAAATCTCAAATGTCAAATCTCAAATATACATCCCAAAACTATAAATCTTAAAAGATTTGAGATTTAAAGATGTGATTTTGAGCTTTGCGCTTTGAGTTTTGAGCTTTTATTAGCATACCAAAATAATCTTCTCTCTGTCAACGACGATAATAATCTAAAATTAAAACCCTCACAATTTTCGCAATTCCGAAATTTGTGATGATTTACAGAATCAAAGTATTTTTGATATTTGATTTTTGATGCTTCGACTTCGCCCTGCACCAGACGGTGCGGGGCTTCGTTCAGCATCAACCTCCTCGAGTCTGAGCGACCTCGGAGTCGAAGACCTGAGCTTGTCGAATGGGTTGATATTTAATATTCCTACCCCAGCTCCTCCCTCTTTGTCTGCAAGAAAAGGAACCATTGCTCGAGGAGCCCAAACTATAATCACTCTTGACAAATCCCAAAATTAGTATTAATATTAGGATTATGATCCCAAGATTAATACAAGATTTAGTATCAAAAAGCCTAATATCTTCCCATAAAGTAATTTTGGTCTTAGGAGCACGTCAGGTTGGCAAAACCACCTTAGTTAAAAATATTAGCAAAAAGTTAGAAAAAGAAAAAAGAAAGATACTATACTTAAACTGTGACATAGAAGAAGATTTTAGCGCAATAAACACTACCTCAATTGCAGTTTTGGAAAAACTATTGATATTACCAAAAATAGATGTTCTTATTATCGATGAAGCGCAAAGATTAGATAACCCCGGTCTTACTCTAAAAGTTACCTACGACAACTTTCCCAAAGTTAAAGTTTTAGCTACAGGCTCGTCAAGCTTTGATTTAAAAAATAAATTAAGCGACCCTTTAACCGGTAGATATCTTGATTTCACTCTTTACCCCCTATCACTAACTGAAGTCTTAAATATAAATAAATCTTCCTTGCCAGAAGCTCTAATTAAAAATCAGGCTGATGCTCTTTTGCCTCAATTAATGCTTTACGGCCTTTATCCAGATATTTATTTACAAACCAATCCGCAAGAAAAAGAGCTTTTCCTTGATAAGATTGTTGAAAGCTACCTTTTTAAAGATATCTTAACTTTTCAAAGAGTAAAAAATTCTCAAGCCATTAAAGATTTAACAAGAGCTTTAGCCTACCAAATTGGTTCAGAAGTAAACGAGAATGAACTAGCAAATAGGCTAAAAATTGATCGAAAAACTGTAGTTTCCTATTTAGATGTCTTAGAAAAAGCATACGTAATTGTGAGCAATCACCCCTATTCTAAAAACCCAAGACGCGAAATTGGCAAAAATTACAAGATTTACTTTGTCGATTTAGGCATCAGAAACTCCTTAATTGGAGACTTTAATGCACTGTCGCTTCGTTCAGACGCTGGATTTTTATGGGAAAACTTCCTTTTTATTGAAAGAAGGAAACTTTTTGCCAATAATCAAACAAGTCACTCTTCCTATTTTTGGCGAAGCTATTCAAGAGCTGAGGTAGATTATATAGAAAAGCTGACTAACAAAGATATTCAGGCTTTTGAATTTAAATATAGCGGTACTACTTTAAGCAAAGGGGCAAGCTCATTTATTAACGAATACAAAACTGCAGTTAAACTTATCAACAAGGATAATTATCTCAATTTTATTCTGGGATAAAACCCCGCGCAATTTCGGCGTAGCCACGTTCATGTAAACTACAATCATGAAACTGGTTGTAGTAAACTGAACGTGGCGTAGGCAGAATTTGTGATGAGTTACAATCTCAATGGATTAGGAGGCTGTTTGGTCTTCCACCTGCGAGGCTTCCATTCCTTAATGTAATGATAAATAGAATTTTGCCATAACTTCGGGATCAACATTTTTTGTTTTTTTCATAAACTCTTGTATTGTTTCTCTATAGATTATATTCAGCTGTTTATCTTCTTGGTAAACATATCCCTCATCACCTGCGTGTGCAACAATAATACATCCTGTTTGTTCCTTGAACTTTGGATGTATTTTTTTAACAAACTGTATATCTTGAACAACGTTTATATCTAGTGCCTTGATATGCACGTGGTTTTTGCCATATTTTTGGATAAGGGCTTGCACTTCTGGTGTATTTGATACATTTACTTTACCCTTGTCTTCAATAACAACACAACGGCCTCCCCAGTCACAGGGTAGAACAGAATATGCAAAAACGCTTGCAACATATAAAACAATTGAGGCGATTAATGCTATTAGACCCCTAATAAAAACCTTAAACCAATTTCTAGATGATTTAACTTCATATTTACTAATCCTCTTTCTTATCCAAATAACTATGGTTCCAACTAAACCGACTACTGTAAATAGCAAGGCTACTATACAGGATATTAACAATACGATGCTTATCAGTTCAAATAAAATTTCCATCTATTTACAGTATTTCAAGAATTAGTACGATTTTCAATAGGCTACTTAATCTAGTAGTTTAGAGTCTACCGTAAGCCTCCAAGGTATGCTAGATCGAAGCTCTGAGTAAGAACTTGTCAACCCAACTCCTCTCTTTTTGTCTTCAGAAAAAAGAACCATTGTTAAATCCTATCAAAAACTACCTGTTTTCTTTTGTTGTCAAAAAACCAGTTAAATTTATCCCAGATATCAAGTCTTCCCAAAAGAGGCATAGTATTGCTTAAAATAAGATAACATCGAGTTACAATATTTTCTTCTCCTATTTGTAAAGTGATTTTACTAGGATAGGCTTCCACTCCCCGACCTTCAACTCCACCAAGTGTAGTCTTTTCTTTAGCATTTGGGGTAAAATTGAACCAAAACCGATATGGATATAAAGGAAAAACTACAGTATCAGATCCTGAATCAACCAAAAACCCAATTTTCCTAATGCCTAATTGAGTAATAACATTTAAGCGAACAAACGGATCGGCTAGTCTTTCGTGGTCAATGATTTTGTATTGATAGGGAAAGAAAAGTTTAGTAGACACTGATTTGTTTATATTGCTCAATAGGACCCCAGAAAACGCAGTCTTTTGGATTAATATTTTTTTTCTTAAGTTGTTCTTCAAGCTCCTTAACTGTTTCTCCAGAGGCCACGACTTTTTCTTGCTTCCCCAAAAGGGCAACTAGTTTTCCCGCGTATTTTTTCTGAAGACTTGTATAGCTTGTATAAGAAGTGTTTTTCATAACAGAGAAATAATATCACAATTTTGAAATTGACACAAGAGTTATCTGAAATCAAAAAACCCACGCAATTTTCGGCAAAGCCACATTCATGTAAACTACAATCATGAAACTGGTTGTAGTAAACTGAACGTGGCAGAATTTGTGATGATCTACAGCCTAAAATTAGGGGCGGCCGTGAGTTTTCCTAGATTTTTTGGAGGCAATATAGACCAAAAGAAACGCAATCACCAAAAGAAGATAAGTAATACCAGCAGTATCAATAACAGAGCGTATATCAAAATTCATTTATTCCCTCCTTTTCCAGATAGAATCATTGCTACAAGCAATGATAAGATACCAAGTAATATATTCTTTGTCAACCACAGAAAATCATCCTATTAAACAAGAATAGAAATGTCACCTTTCGCAAGAATAGAAACGTCACTCCTTACGATCAAATAATGGAATATATATAAAACACTATTAGTGTCATTGCGAGCGAATGGAATGAGCGTGGCAATCTCATTCAGCATAGAGATTGCTTCGTCGCTTCGCTTCTCGCAATGACAAACGATACTTATTGTTTTGATTATACTAGGGGGTGACATTTCTATTCTTGTCTGACACCACAGAAAATCATCCAATGTTTCCAGTTTTGTAACCCCAGGAATTATAAGAACAACCCCAAACCAACCCGCAGCAAGATTAGTAAAGAGTTGAGACAAGATGTTAAGTCTAGTTGGGGTAAACAAACTCATCACATCCTAATACTAACATTATAGGTTGGGACTATGAAGGAGTTAACAAGTTAAAAGAAACCCTCACAATCTGAGCAATTGATGAATTTGTGATGATTTTAGTCTCAAAAGATTACGAGGCTATCTAACCTTAGAGCCTGTTTGAAAAGTGTCATTCCGATCGAAGTCGAGAAATCCCATACAACCCAATGGTTGTTGAAAGAGATCCCTCCACGCGTCAGGCGAAGCCTGACTTGGTCGGGATGACAAGTTGGACTTTTCAAACACGCTCTTAGAACCAGAAGACTTATATATTAAAAGCTATAAATAAAAACTTTTTTCTGGCTTCTGGCATCTACAAAGATTTCTTGATCATTAGGTTTATATACAACTGCCCAGTGAGCATCTCCAGTATCAACTGAAATATCATCTACTAACCCTACTCCAAGATAACCTAATAGACTTCCTACTATTCTGTCTTTGCTACGTCCACTGTTACTACCAACAATGTATTGAGCTTTAAGTACTCCATCCCTATTTAACTCTTCCATTATTTTTTGAAGTTCTTCCCTTTTCATCGCTTTTGGATATAGGCGCTTTGTTAGGTCACTTGCGGCTGAAAGTAAAGAGGTTTTTACTTTTTGATCTAGATCTAAACTATTAATATAATCTGTAATGAACTGTCTAACGACAGGCGTTTGCTCCACTCCCAAATCAATATCATCAATATGAAACAATGCAGATCCCAAGGTGCTTTCATTTTTTAAAATTAAACCGCTGCATTTTGAGAAACCTTCACTTTGTAATGGCCTCCTGTCCAAGGATAATTTACCTGATCCTTGACCTACTTGCATACAAACTTCCCAAGGTCTTTCAAATTCAGGCATTTTAGGATACTCTCCAGTATACGAAACTGTCCTTTGTGGTTTTTTTACGGTTTCACCTTTTTTCAAAAACTCGCCTATTGATTCTTCTGCCATATTTTTAATTTTTCACTTTTAATTTTTAATTTCCTACCCCAACTCCTCTCTCTTTGTCTGGAGAAAGAAGAACCATTGTTCGAGGAAGCCGAAGATTTCTTTGACAAAACCCCCATTAACCACCTAATTAAATTCTCTAAATATAACTTCAAATCGATTTTTATATCCTTCAAAACAAATTTTTGCACACTTAAATAGATCTTTTCTTCCTAAAATACACTTAAACGCAAAGACTCCCTCAACTACATTTAACTCAAGAGAGAAATTATGATCAAAAATACTTGCAACAATATTAACAGGATGAAAAAGAAAACTACTTCCTACTGAAAATCCAGTCTTTGCAGGAATCTTTCTCCATTTAATACCTAAATTATCAGCTATTACAGTAGAAATTATCCCAGCCTCTGCGCCAGAATCAACTAATGCTATTGTAGAAAACTCATGTTTTCCATTTCTAAAAGTAACTGGGATCATTGGGGCTAATACTCCTGTTTTCTCAAGGCCAGGTAGAGGACTATAATCTATTGTTATTCCCATAATATAAAATTCCAACAAAGTTAGAATAAGATTCTCCTGCTGGGAAATAATAGATTCTTTCCTTAATTTTTTTAACTTTCTGAGTCGCCTCCTCTAATGTTTTTCCCCAAACTAAAACCTTCTTAAAATCAGAAGAAATCCCTACCCATCCAGGTTTATATCCTTTTAAAAGTTTTACAAAATTAATTTTAATCTGCTTCATATAAAGCATAGTATACCATACCGCTAAGCAAACTAAAATAATACACAATATTAATCTGGATTAATTAATTAAAGCCAAAACCCTCACAATTTGAGCAATTGCAAAATTTGTGATGATTTTCACCCATACAGCTCTTTGTGGGTTCCCAACAAGGAAAAATACGCAATGGTATCTTCTCCTACTGTCACCTCCTCATAAATTGCGCGATAATCATTGGTAATATCAATACTTTTTAAACCTTGATATTCTCTTTTCAGCCGATGGTTATTAAGTAATGGCTCATTAGGATTTTTGGAAAACAGCAAGATTCTTTCTCTAAAACGATTGCGAATTCTGACATCAAGCTTTTTAAGCTTTTTGAGGAGATCAGGATCGAGCTTTACTTTCATATTCCCTGCTCTTCAAGCCATTTTACCGCTTCTTTACCAGTATCGAAAACTGGAGAGCCTTTACCTTCTTTCCAGTTTTTTCGCGCTTTCGCGAGTGTGCGCTTGAAATATTCATTTGGTATTTCTTCTTCCCGGGCGCTAAAGGTGATAGCTTTTGTCCTGATAAATTGTTTTAAGAATGCTTTGATGACCAGACTTAAAGGCAAACCAAGCTCATTGGCTGTGGTCATTGCTTCTTTTTTTGTCTTAGGATCAATCTTTGCGCTAACTATTGTATAGCTCATGTTAATCTAAAGTATAGACAAAGTAATACCGCTTGTCAAGCAGCAAAGAGGCACAATTTGTGATCTGTTACAATCTCGGTAAATTTATACGCTCTCCAACAATCCTTTGAATCAGACCTGTTCTGAGAGGGTATCCAATATCTTCTCTTCAATCTGCGGAAAGATCTTTTTAGCAACTGATCTAAAAGCTGGCAATGTAAGATTCAGTTTATTCTGGGATGCAAGATATAGAGAGTTGAAAGCAACAGTAAAACCTACATCATCTGGGCTACTTGCTGATTGTAACAACTTTTCAACTGTATCTGCCGATATACCAGTACTTTTAAGAAAGTCCTGCATCAAAGCTTCTCTTTGGTCTAATTCAGCAGACATCCTCTTTGCTTCTACAGTGTATGAATCAGCCATTTCATCTACCAGCTGATTCAATTTTTCAGATATTTTCTCGTCCCCAAGAGAAATCTGGTTTGATTTTATTGCTAATAATGCTAGCACTTTTTTTAGTGTGAGATCAAGCATTTGTAAAGCGTCACTTCTGCCAACCCCAATAGAACGAGCATTCTCCTCGATTCTTTTAACTATATCCGTAAAACTACGCCTACTATTAACTAGAAGCTCTAACCTTAAATCAACAGATCTGATAAGTCGACTAAATTCTTCTTTACCCAACGAGTTCTCAAACTTTGTCACTAAGCCAAAAACATCTGGTAGGTTCTTGCTTATTTCTTCTAAAAATAATTCTGGGCTCTTAATGTCCTTGGTATCTTTTATAAATTTGGCAAAAGTATTTATAGTTTCTATATTCTTCTTTTCTTCCTCAAGCCCTCTCTTGGTATATTGAAATGGCCGTCTAAGTAGTGTCCCGTGTTCCTTTGGCAATAACGGTGCTGGCTCTTCTTTGAAAAATTGCACCAGATCCGACCTTAACCCAGCCGGTATGTTTACGGGTGGGGTCTGGAGTTGCAGGGCAGACTATTAAATGATCTGTATCTTTGTTGAATCCTCTACTGTTAAATTCATTTCTGGAGGCTATGAGAAAATCCGCTACATTTATAAAATATTTATATTCTCCATAACCTCTTATATTGTTACCTACCCCACTTCTCATCCACATTAAGAATGTCTTTAGCTGCTTAAGTTCTTTTCCCCTCTCTTTTGGATCATGGCTTAATTGATTTACGAAACTTGGGTATAAAGAACTTTCTTGCAACTCGTGTCTATTGAGATTATTTTCTATATTAGATCTTATAGCAGGTAGGGTGGATTTACGATTCTGTAGTAAATGGTATGTTATAATTTTCTGCTTAATAAGCTTGGGATCTTTTTTTAATAACTCATCTAAATCAACTGTGTCAAATTGATCAATATTACCCCTCTTTTCTCCCTCTGCATTTCTAGGTGAAATAACTAGTATAAATCTGCCCTTTTTGCTCCGATATATTTCCCATTCGCGTCCACCATACTCAGGAAGCGTATTGCGGAAGCCAAATAGTCCAGCGTCGTCTTCAATTAGCTCGTCAGAAAGTTCCGAACCAGATAATGTTTTTAGTAATTCTAATTCTTGACCCCTACTTCTAATTTCATGGCCAATCTGATTAAGTTGCCGATCATAGTCATTATCAATCTTATCAGGTCGTTGAATTGTAAACTCCCCAATATTTTCTCGGATACCTCGGATTTGCGCTTTTATATCCTTGTCCTGTAGGCTTCTTATTTTGGCTTGAACAAACCTTTTACCCAAAAATCTACCCTCAAAATTTTTTGGATCTTCCAATTTATAAACCATAGAGGATAAAGGATATCTTGTTCTTCTTTTTAACCACAAGGCCTGCCTAAGCAATCAATAGTGAATGCTACGCATTTTTCGGCGTTAAAGCTAGGCTGCTCCTTGACTGGATCTTGCTCTTTCATAATTGATACACCCCTGTTGCACAAGTAATACCACTAAATGAACAGTGCTGACCGACTTCATTCATACGGTTCTCCAATAAATGATAGTTACCAAGTACTGTAAAAGGCATCCTTTACACAGCGGATTAAACCATATATATGGTAGCACTGTCAACCCAACTCCTCCCTCTTTGTCTGTAAAAAGAAGAACCATTGCTCAAGGAACCCAAAGACTTCTTTAAATGGAGTCTCTATTAAATAATCGAAAAGATATAAGAAAATATTTATTTGAGCAAGGCCTTCTGCTAACCGCCTTCCAACTCTAATTATAGGCATAAAGAAAAAATCAAGAATAGGTGCAAAAAGAGATTGTTTTGCCGCAACTGTGTAGCTTCTGGCAGTCTGGGAAATTCTGTAGGTAAAGACTGAAACTAAAGCTATAAAAAACACAAACACTACTTCGCTTGCAACATTAAAATCAAGTTTATTAAGAATAAATATTATTGTTCCAAAGCTAAATATAAATGCTGCCAACCAAAGTATAGTAAAGATGAAATCTAAAATTGGATGTTTCTTAACTGGTTTAAGACTAAGAATAAGTGGTCTATCCAGCTTAGGATTTTCGGTAAAAAGAATGTTCTGAATGTGTTCATAAATTCTCTCTGTGTTTTTTTTATCAGGAGTTCTTATGAAAAAACTTGCAATTACCATAAGAAGTGGAGGAATAAAAATATTCATGGCAATTGACTTCCACATTACGCGTCCTATAAACAAATTGTCATAAGTTATCTCAACCGAAAAGGCAAAAAGAAATTTGGTAAGAAGAATAAAAATAACAGCACGTATAATTGCTCTTCTAACTTTACCTATAATAGTTCTGTAGCGCGTCTCTGCTGTTTGAAAAATAGCATCCATAAATCTTTGAGTATCGTTAATAAGCGCTCTTGTTTCTCCTCTTTCTCGTCTTAGTATTTCTCCAAATATTAAGAAAGGGGGAATTTGCTTTTTTACGTAAGAGGTTATTCTTTCTTTTAATGGGTAATGAATTTGATGATCCATTTCTTTGTATCCTTTTTTAAAATTGGCAACTATGCTATGAAGATTATGCTCATTTAACTGTCCAAAATACTGCTCAAACAAGCGAAATCGCAAAAAAGCAATATCGTCTTTTGCAAAAGCACGGCGGATTGCAAGAAAAAGTTGAATGTCTCGTGTTTCTGTTGTATCGTCGGTGATTGTTAGATGATCTTTTAAGATATGAAAAATATAATTAGAAATAAAGTCTATATCTTTATTTTTATTAAGCATTACCTCAAGCCTTGAGGACAATAATTGATAAATAAGGCTATCTACTTTGATCTTGAGATGTTGATTGATTAATTGTTGACGAAGTTCAAGATACAAATCAATTACCCTTGCAACTTTTTCAACTTCATCCTCTGAAATACTGCTTTCTGGGAAATATCGCGCCCAGAGTAACTCACGAATTAAAATCGGTGCGATTTTTTGGCCTGTTCCACCAAAAAGAAGTCTTCTTTTAAGAATTCGCTCAATTGCCGCACGACGAACTACTTCTTCGTCACGGTAATCCATTGCATTTCTAAATTTTTCGTACCAAGTAGCAATTTCGGAAATAAAGCGACTTACATTTATTCCAAGCTTTGTTTGATTTTTTATTTCTTCTTTTTCGATTGATGTAATAAGAAGATTCGAAAGCCGTGATAACTGCAATTCATCCATAAGACTATTTTATATTGTTTGAAAAACAATGTAAAGGCAGGACTAACTGAGGCTGTTATATTGCTATATTGCTACATTGCTGAAAAGTTCAATTTGCGACCTCTGCAGAGTAGCCGAGTGATTTGATAATTTCTATAATCTTTTCTTCTTTAATCTTATCGGTATCGAATTTGACTTCTGTTTGTTGTCTTGCATAATTAGTATTTGATTCTATGACTCCCTCTGTATCTTCCAGTTCTCCATCAATATTTATAGCGCAAGATGTACAATGCATGCCAGAGATTTTCAATTTTAAATTTTTAATTTTCATTGAATTTTCAATTTTACCGCTTGTCATCCTGAATTTATTTCAGGATCTCTCTGTTTAGATGCTGAAACAAGTTCAGCATGACACGAATATATAAATTTCAAATTACGTTTATAACTCCCCTAAACATTCCCATCCCACACATAAAAGCAAGCTGTCCTGGCTCGAATGGGGCTTTGAATGTAATCGTATCTGAGTCTCCAAGTGGGACAACTTTTTGAATACCCAGTCTTGGTATTGTAAACGATTGCGTACAACCACCACCGCCATTATTAATAAGGTTAAGCGTTACTTGAGAACCAGCCTTCACAGATAAATTATTAGGACTATATCCAGCACCCTCTATGCTAATTGTTGCTTCACTAACCGTGACAGCTCCTCTTTCTTCTGCACGAGCAAATATAGGCGAATCATCGCAAAAATAAAGATTGCAGTAAGCATTTTTCCATATCTTATCCAATGTAAAATTGCTTCCTGTTAAAGCAAGCGTATTATTTAGATTAAAAATAGCCAAAAGAATGATTGCATAAGCTGCTACTTTCATAAACTTTTGGTGCAAGGCCTCTCCAAGTCTTGTTGCAAGATACCCAAGTGTAAAAAAGACTGGAGATGTTCCTAAGGTAAAAGCAAAAAGAATTGATACTCCCAATAATGGATTGCCAGATGCAATCGCTAATGCCATCATGGCCTGCGTTGTTCCGCAAGGAATAAAAACAGTGAATGCTCCAAGCAGTGCTGGTGCAAACATAACTTTACTCTTTGATTGTTTGCGAACCAAACGAGTAAGAAATCGTGGAGGTTGAATAATAAAATAACGGAAAATTGGATGAACATTTAAGAGGTTTAAGGCGGTGCCTATCATAAAAATACCAACTGCGAACTGAAGAATTACGCTTGCACTAAGCGAGAGTCGAAAAAATGATCCAAACCATCCAAGCAAAAATCCAAGTATGGTATAAGCAACAAGTTTTGCTCCTAGAAAAGAAAGGATAGGTAAAGCATTTCCTCCCTGTCCCAAGCCGCGCCGAAGGATTTTCTCTTTAAGCTTTTGCTCCTCACGTTGTGCGATAGTTGACGCAAGAAGACCACCTTGCACTGCAAGGCAAGTTAATCCCCCAACAGTCAATCCTGTTGCAAAAACAGCCCACAAATTCATAAAACCTTATCTACTACATAGTGTAGTAAGTAAATTTAAGAAAGTCAAGGGTTATTTTTTGCTACTGCCTTTACCCATCATAAACGCCATTGTGCCGCACATGATGGTACAACCGATAAAAGGTAAAACGACAATAAGACTAGTTACTCCTATTACTGGGACAAAGATGATTAGTCCGACTACTGCCACAACAATTATTCCAACTACCCAAGGATTCAAACATCGTCTGCAAGAATTAAAGAACTTGTTCATTGTGCTTTACTCCAATTTTCTCCACCATCATCACTTCTATAAAGTTCGCCATTAACTGTTGCTACATAAATTACTTTTGAATCTGATTCATCAAATGTTATTGCTGAAACATTTTTAATATCACTGTTGATTTGTGTAAATTTTTTTCCTTCATCAGTACTCTTGAATAGACCATTATGTGCACCCATTAAGAAAGTGCTATCTATAGGATTTCTAAAAAGGCTATGAACATGACCGTAGGTAGAATTTTCATCGCTGCCTTCAGTTTCCTGATGTAAGCTGGTTGTAGTTCTATTAGGTTGAGATACTGTATTTAAAATTTTATTTTGAGAAAGAAGAAGAACTGCGCCACCCAGAACGATGACAACAATGATAAGAATAATAACAATAGGGTTTGTAAGAATCCTGGTGTTGGATTTATGAGTTTTATTCATCTACTACAAAGCGTAGTAAAAAATAGCTACCATTGTCAAGAGGAATTTTGTGAGGATTTTTTGAAACTATTTATAAGAAGGGGACCCGATATTGTAAGTCCCCAGATGTGAAAAGTTGCTCGGGCGAAGAAACTGGCGACATTTGAGCATTATGAGCGCACTGCTCACTACAGGCATTATCAGATGAGCACAGAAAATATGAAGGCTCTTTTGAATGTTCCATGGAAAAAACGCTAACTGGTGTCCGCAATATAAACCAGCTCAGTAAGAGAAACAAAAGACTTGTAATAATGCTTGCAAGCGAAATACCAGACCCTCGTTGTACTGTCTTATTTGTGAGTTTAGAAATACGGATCTCGAGATTATCAGGATTAGAGATGGCAGGAACGGTAGCAAATGTTACTTGTGGTCTGCTTAGAATTTTCTTTAGCGCTCCCCGTAAAAACATTGTTCCCCGCTGTGCTGTAATAGCCCATTGATCTGCTACTAATTCGCTTGTTGCATTCATATTCTTATTAAGTTGAGAGAAAATAGGCAAAAAGAAAAACATCGAAGTTACGGTTTTCCCAAGAAGAATTTTGAAAGGATCATGATTTTGCACATGTGATTGTTCATGCAGTATTACTGCCTCAAGTTCTTTATTTGTTAAAGAGTAGACAAGCGCAGTAGTAATAATGATGCGAGGAGATACAATACCAAAGCAAAGAGAGAATAAATTATCATCTTTAATAAGGTATACTTTACCACCCAAACCCAAGAAGGCAATAGTTCTCTGAATGTTATTGGGAATACCTACTCTTTTTGCAAGCAATCTCGTCAACAACCCATGAGTTTTGACAAGTTGTACGGAAAAGGAGAGTATTCCAAGTACTAAAGAAACTATAAGCGCAAGAATAAGAAAATGGTGAAGCGTGTGGGGAATTTGAAAGAGAGTATTTGAGGTGAGAGTATTCGAAATGAATTGTTGACAGTAATATATAGCTTTTGCAGCAAAAAATGGTAACGTCTTTGCAAAAATAGCTACAATAATTCCTGTTGCGACAACACCAGAAAAAAATAGCGAGAGAAAGCTTCCATTAAATTTATTAATCCTCATTTTTATAGATTTACAAGTTTCGCAGCTTTTCAACTTCTATGTCATTGCGAGGAGCGTCAGCGACGAAGCAATCCCATGCTGAGATTGCCACGGCTACTTCGTATCCTCGCAATGACAACAAGTGCGAAACTCGTGACATTATTAATCAAGCATTTTTAATAAATCTCTTCGTTTTTTAGGATTCATCTTTTGAATTTCTTTTACAAAGTATGTTACTGCTTCCTGCCCGAGCGTAGATAATGTAGAAGTAAAAATGCTATGAACAGCTCTTGCTACAAATTTTTCCCTATTGACTTTCGGTTGATAAAGATAACTTGATCCTGAAAGATTTCGAGTAAGAAGTCCCTTCTCAACGAGTCTGCCCATAATAGTCATTACCGTAGTATGCGCAATTGTTCGTTTTTTGCTAATAATCTTCACTACTTCTGCAACTGAAAGGGGATGTTGCGTCTGCCAAATGATCTCCATTATTTCTGATTCTAATTCTCCTAAAACTTTACCATAATTTTTATTTTGCATCATATACTACGTATTATGGGCTGGGTCATAAATACCCATTTGTCATTCCGAGCGAGCGTGAGCGAGTCGAGGAATCTCGTTGAAGGAGATTTCTCGGCAAGCTCGAAATGACAATTGTGACCCAGTCATACTACGTATTGTAGTAGATATGTTTTTTGATTGTCAATAAGATGTTTTAATTCAAACTTTTTTTCGCAATATTAGCCAGCCAACTCCTAACCCAAGAATTGCACCTAACCCAATCCATATTAGTACTGGCTGATTTGTGTTTTTAGCGATTTCAGGCTTTTGAATATCCAACAAGAAATCTGGAGCGTTATATATTTTCTGTGGATTTGAGACAAAGGCAAAGTCAAAAAAAACTTCATGAAGTCCAGCGTCTTGAAATGTATAGGAAAATTCTAAAATTCCACCTTTTGCTCTTATGTCATCTTGCTCGAACAAAAATTTCCTTTCTCTTCCTTCTCCAAGCTTTGCGATGCGCACTTTTACGATTAAATCTTCAGTAATAAGTTGATCTTTCTTAATATCGAAAAATGAGGCAATCATTGCAACGTTATCTCCTGTCTTTGGAGTAAAAGGGGAGCGGGAAAGATTAATAAGATATTTTCCCTCAGCTACTCTCTGATCTCCGCCATTTGCAAAGGATGAAATGGGCAATAACAAAGAACTTAATAACAAAACAACAAAAATAATTGCCTTCATATTTTATATCGCTTTAATAATAATGAATTACTCACCACAGAAACTGAACTCGTCGCCATAGCAATTGATGCAAAGATTGGATTGAGAAGAAGACCGAAAAATGGGTATAAAACCCCCATTGCGACAGGAATAAGAATCACATTATAACCAAAAGCCCAAAAGAGGTTTAGCTTAATTGTTCTCATAGTTTTTTTAGACAGATTAATTGCTTGAGCAACTGATCGCAAGTCTTTATTAATAAGAGTAATATCGGCCGCTTCTATAGCAACGTCGGTCCCTGTACCCATTGCAATTCCAATATCAGCAACAGCAAGAGCCGGGGCATCATTTATCCCATCCCCAACCATTGCAACAATTTTTCTCCCCTTGTCATACTGAACTTGCTTCAGTATCTTTTCTTTCTCCTGCGGCAACACCTCAGCATATACTCTTTTAATACCCACTTTCTTTGCAATAGCATTTGCCGTTCTTTGATTGTCGCCTGTTATCATAACTGTTTCTATTGCTAAATTGTTCAATTGTTCAATTGCTTCTTTCGCTGACTCTTTCACTGTATCAGCAACCGCAATCAAACCTACTAATTGTATATCCTTCCGAACTTGTTTAGGAATCTCACGAGATCCTGAAACCCGCTTCGCCCGCGAAGCGAGGCGAGTAAATTCAGGATGACTTTCTACGGCAAGCATCATTACTGTCTTACCTCCACTCTCTAATTTATTAATGTCATCCTGAACTTGTTTCAGGATCTCTATCCCTTCTTTCCCCATTAATCGCTTATTACCAAACACAAGCCTTTTAGCATCAACTACTCCCTCCACTCCATGTCCTGGTACCGCCTTAAATCGCTCAACTTTGCTTAAGACAAGCTTTTTTTCCTCTGCTTTCTTAACGATTGCCTCTGCTAATGAATGCTCAGAACCCTTCTCGAGCGAAGCTGCTAATCTTAAGATGTCATTGCGAGAATTCGAAGAACCCGTGGCAATCCCATGAGATTGCTTCGCTTCGCTCGCAATGACAGAAAAATTAATTGTAATAATATCCGTAACCTCCGGTTTGCCCTTTGTAAGTGTGCCGGTTTTATCAAAAATAACAGTATTGACTTTATGCGCTATTTCTAAACTCTCAGCATCTTTAATCAATACTCCATGTTCAGCACCTTTACCAGTCCCAACCATTATTGCGGTTGGTGTTGCCAAACCCATCGCACACGGACAGGCAATAATAAGAACTGCCACAGTATTAAGCATCGCAAATAAAAATGCTGGTTGTGGCCCAAGAATATACCAAACAGCAAATGTAGCAATAGCAAGCATAATAACTATTGGAACGAAATATGAGGAGATTAAATCTGCAATTCGTTGGATAGGTGCTTTACTTCCCTGCGCTTCTTCAACAAGCTTAATTATTTGTGCAAGCATGGTTTTTTGTCCAACTTTTGTCGCTTTATAGGTAAACGTTCCTGCTTTATTAAACGTTGCCCCAATAACAGTATCGCCTTTAGTTTTATCTACAGGAATACTCTCTCCTGTTACCATTGATTCGTCAATTGAAGATTCTCCTTCGACAATAACGCCATCAACAGGAATCTTTTCTCCTGGTCGAACTCGAATAATGTCTCCTATTTGAACCTGATCAATTGGGATGTCAACCTCAATATAACGATTGTCATTGCGAGGATCCGGCGAAGCCGGAGACGAAGCAATCCCATTGACTCGAGATTGCTTCGCTGTGCTCGCAATGACAGAAGAGCGAAGTCTTAAAACCCTCGCTGTTTTTGCCTGCAATCCGATAAGTTTCTTTATAGCTTCTGATGTTCCTGCTTTTGCTCTTGCCTCGAAATAGCGGCCCAAAAGAATTAAACCAATGATAATTGTTGCAACATCAAAATATGGCGTAGGCTCAATACCAATTGATTTAGGGATCTGAGGAAGAATCGTTACAAATGCCGAGTAAGCATATGCAACTGTTGTACCAATAACAACAAGCGTATCCATATTAGCAGTTCTGTGTTTGAGTGCTGGAATAGTTGCTCGATAAAACTCAAATCCTGCCCAGAACTGAACAGGAGTTGCAAGAAGTAGCTGAATCCAGAAGTTTTGTAAAAAAGCTGGGGCAGTATTCATGATTCCTGGAAAGCTTCCCCATAAAATAAGTCCTCCTAAAACCAAACTTACGATAACTTTATTGCGTAGTGTTTGTAATTCTTTTTGTTTCTCCTTTTTTTCCTCATCTTCAGTTCTCATTTCCTCGGCAAGCAGAGCAGTGTAGCCAACATTGGCTATTGCTGAAGTCAGATTCTTATCCGTGACCTTCTCCGGATTACAAGTAACAGTCGCTTTTTCAGTTGCTAGATTGACTATCGCCTCTGCAACACCATCAACTTTTTTCAGTGCTCGCTCTAGTACGCGCACACACGATGCGCAATGCATTCCTTTAATTGGAAATGATTTTTTAACTTCTGACATATTAGTTAACGATTATTTTCCCATGGAACATATTCATGCCACACGCATAACTATATTCACCTTTCTTTTGTGGAGTAATTTCGATTGGAACTTTTTGATTCAATGGTAGAAATTTACGTATCTTGAAATCAGGCAGCACTACTTCTTCAAGGCAACTAGAGGGATCTTTTCGTACAAAGTTAATTCTTGTCTTTTTTCCTTTTGGAATCGAAATAGTGTTTGGTGTGTATCCACCATCAACAGTAATATCAACTGTATCGGACACAGCAACAATGTTTTCTTTCTTCATCAAAAAAAACCAATAGGTAAAAAAAATTCCTGTCGCTCCGAAAATAGCAACTAGCAATTTATCTATACTCATATTCCTAACGAACCAGTTTTCGACTTGGTTACGCTCTTGTCCTCTAGTATTCGGTACACTAACCCGCTATAGCATAGTATTGTCCCATCGTCCAAAGTACCCTATTTATTCCTTTTCTTAAAAACTTTCATAAGTTCCTCTGTGGAAACGTTAATGTTACCTTTCTTAATATGATCAACCACGCATGTTCTAAGATGATTTTCTAAAATAACAGAGTCTACCTCCTCAAGTGCCCTTTGTACTGCTTGCGATTGATGGATCACATCGATGCAGTACTCTTGCTGGCTTACCATCTTAATTATCTTATTAAGATGTCCACGAGCAATTTTTAGTCTATGCAATATTCTCTGTTGAGTATCTTTTGGTCTATACATTAAGGATATCCCCCTATGGGGGATATAGTAGCAAAATAGAAGACACTTTGTCAAGACCAAATTACCTAGGAATGCCTTTTACTCCATCGTTTTCTCGGGTCCATTATTTCTAAAAGAATCAATAAAGTCATTTACTCTTTCTAAACTTCCCTCTTTTACATCAAACTTATCTATGCTTCCCCAAGAGGTTAAGGCAAAATTTGCATCAAGATTCTTTCTTGGAATAAGAATGAGTTTCCACGAATCTTTTTTAACCCTTTCTTTTAGTTTGTTAACAAATTTTTGACAGTCTTTAATCGTCTCAGCGCTCCCCGTCCCCAATTTGGAATTTGGAATTTGGAATTTGGAATTTCCTGCATTACAATTGTAATGCAGGATCACGTATCCATGTTCAAGACTATGAACCAAATACCCATCCTCTACTTCTTTATCATGTACTCCGCTTTTAGTCCATGTATCATAGTGGTTGCCTGATGTTGGAGGATTTGAATTATATTTTACTTTTGTTCCAACTGCTACATGAGTTCTCCCCAAAATTGCAACTTCTTTGCCTGGCAATGGTTTTGAGGATTCTTTTACTACACTTGCTACTATCCAAACAATTCCAAAGAGTATTATAAATGTAACAATTCCTATTCCAAACCACTTGCCAAAACTCGCTTTTTTCTTATCAACAATTGCTTGCTGTCTTTTCTTTTCTTTTGCCAATCTTTTTCTTTCTTTTTTTGAGAGCTTTGACCAGTCCAAATTCAGATCGTTTAACTTAATATTATCATCCATAATTCACCTTCCACAGTATAACATATTTTAAGCAATCTGCTCCTTGACAATTCTTACGAAATCCTTATACAATAGACCCATGCCAAAAGTTGCATCTTTACGCAAATATAACGATCCTGTTCAAATCACACCCCCAGCTCCCAATAACTTTAATACAAAAATCTTGGTAATTATCCTTTTAGTTGCTTCATATTTTTTGGGAGTATTAACAACTAAGGTTTCCTATTTAGAAAAAGGCTCATCCTTAACCAAAGCTGTAGCAGGCACAGAATCAGACACATCTGCACAAAAAAATGTTAAGCAGCCTATCACAGCACAACCTACAACTCAAAAAGCAAAACCAATAACTAGCGCTGATCATATTCGCGGCAACAAAAACGCCAAGATTACACTTCTTGAATTTTCGGATTTAGAATGTCCATTCTGCCAAAGATTTCATCTAACCATGCAGGAAGTCATGAAAACTTATGGAGATAAAGCAAGATGGGCTTACCGGCATTTCCCTCTAACTTTTCATGCCAATGCTCAAAAAGAAGCTGAAGCATCAGAATGCGTTGCGGAGCTTGGCGGCAATGATGCATTCTGGACTTATATTGACAAAATTTTTGAAAGAACAACCGCTAATGGCACTGGATTTGCGCTTGATAAACTTGGGCCGCTGGCAGCAGAGGTTGGGGTTGATCAGACGCAATTTCAGAGTTGTTTAGATTCTAGCAAGTACGAAAAATTAGTGAAGGCCCAAATAGAAGATGGGTCAAAAGCTGGAGTAAGCGGCACTCCATCTACATTTGTAATTGACGCAAAAGGCAAAAGTCAATTAGTTGTAGGCGCACAACCAATAGACTCATTTAAGACTATTATTGACCAATACCTAAAAGATGCAAAGTAAACCCATGTCTCCTAATATTTTTCTTAATCATATTGGAATGCCAAACAAATCCAAAATAAAACGCTTAGAAGTTATCAATTGACTATTTCTCCTTCAACCAATTTGTTCTGATTGGAGGTTTACTTTTCATTTCCTTTTGCATAGATTGTTGGTTTTGTTGTTCCATACAATTATTTATCCTGTAATGATTGTTTCACATGTTCTGCGACAAACAGATAAAAAGGTTCCTTGTCGCCTTTATCTGCTTTTTCAAGGGATTCCAAATATGTTCGTCGCTCTTCCATCTTTATTACAATAGGAGGATACTCCGCCCTTATAAGGATAAGATTCAGGAGGATCCTTGAGACTCTTCCATTACAGTCGTCAAAGGGATGAATACGCGTAATTTCGTAGTGAACAGATGAGGCAAGCTCAACGGGGCGCATGGTTTCTTCTTGTTCAGCTATCATTTTAATAAGCTTCTCCATTTCTCCTGGCACTTGCAGCGGCTCCAGGTAGTAATGAATTTCGCCCGAAAGAGTAAGCACGTGATTAGGCTGGAGCTTATACGCGCCAGGGGTAATTTTTCTCATCACTATATTGTCACTTGCTCCACGCGCTGGCCGCTCACTAATTCCTTTGTGCAGTAAAGCATTGAGTTCTTTAATGAATCCCTCGGTTATGGGTTTTTTGTCTCGCACAACATCAAAAAGCCAGTCAATGGCTTCTGCGTGATTCTTTGCTTCCAAGTAATCAACGAGGGGCTTGCCTTCCGAAGTTAAACCTTCGCGTAAATAAAAAGCTGTCTCTCCTAGAGTAAGAGAGTTGCCTTCGATGGCGTTGGAATTATAGGTCCATTCGAGCCGCAGCTTCTCGTATCGCGCTTCCTGCTCTTCTTTGCTTAATTGGCGTTTGCTTTTATATCGTTCATAAAGCCTATCTATTTCCTGGAGACAGTCTTTAAAAGTTTGCATAATATATCTTGGAGAAAAACGTATTACCTTATCTAAATCCTATCATAAATTACCTTACTCCACAAACCGAAACGTGGAGAGGATTTGGTTTACGCTACCTCACCTCAAACCCAAACTCCTCGTTGCGGTAGGTTTGCCAATCTGAAGTGTCAATCGAAGTCTGTTTTGTCTTTACGTCTTGGAGGCATTGCAAAAGTTCCTTTGTCTGTGTCCAGCTGCATTCTCCGTTTTGTTGCCGTTCGCATTTGGCATTCTTGTAACAAGCGTCTTCTGGCACAGCTTCACAGGTAGTAATGACTTCTTGATCAGAGCAAATCTGACCATTACATCCTGTGATCATACACTCGCCTTTACCTTTGTTTATTCCTTGTAGGGAGTACATCAACATCCCTCCCACAAGCAAACCCAAAACCACCACAATCGCAAGATACTTCCAATTTGTTTTCACTGGAGGTTTGCTCTCTGTAGTTTCTTCTTTTGGCTGTTGGTTTTGCGGTGCCATAGAATTATATTCTAGCAAAGTTTTGAATTATGTACGGTCTCTAGTCCAATATTACCTTACTTTTCTTTTCTTCAAAAATAATCCTAAATTTCTCAAAGAAGATAGCCCTTCCTAAAAGATTAAAAGAGACGAGGTACTCATAAGAGAATACTATTGGACAAACAAATTGCTTTCCTGCTATTTCTACCTTTAATTTATGAATATACCCCTTAATTCTTCCGCCAACTCCACCAAGATATGTTTCTTTTCCGTTGTTGACATTAATTCCTAAAGATTCAGCAACTTCAGATCTAAAGATTGAAATGGTGGCTCCAGAATCAACAAGCGCAAAAAATTCTTTCTTTTTATTATCAAATTTAAGAGATAGTGGAATAACTGGAAAAGAATTTCCCTGTGCGTCTGTCTTATATGGAAAGCTTAATAGGAGCAATTTCTTCATAAAAACAAAGGATGTATGGACCTTCGTCTTTTCGAGGAACCTTAAAGGCAGCCGGAACTGTTCCGGAGGCTCTTCTGTCGTCTTTTGAGCGTGTTATCAATGAATCAATCTCCTCAAGAGTATCTCCTACTGCGATAACCTTATCTTTTATAGGATCTATAACCACCCATTTTCCCGCAAACTGCTTTATATTTTTTGTAGAAACATATACTTTCTTCATAACAAAACCATTCTACCAAAAACTTCAAGTGGAAGCAAGGTAACTTAGGAACAAAGAAACGCTATAGCGTACCTCTGTAACCAGTTGGGGTTACGCCATTAAACTATAACTATACCTTTTGTCTGATAAAACTATTAGTCAACAACCCTCACAAACCCCGCAGTAAAGCTTTACTCACTACGGGATAAACCGAAACGTGGAGAGGATTTGGTCTAAGTCATTCCTTACTTCAGGGATCTTTGAGATAACCTGAAAATCGTATTCCTTGCCTTCATGAATCAGCTTATAGTCAATTTCAGTAGCGGATTGTGGTTGTGTGTCTGGCAAAAACTTCAATGCTTCAAGAGGTCCGATCTGGACATATTCTGTGTTTATGAATGAACCCAAGTCTCGTACATTCATCCTATCTGTACGCCGCATAAGCAATAGAATACGCCCTACCCAATCCCCATTTCCTGCTGTGGATTCACCAAAGAATAAGAATTTAACGGTACTTTCCGCCGGTTCATTGGGATATTTATCTGTGGAAGATTTGAGATAAAACTTAGAAGGATACTTCACCTCAAACCCAAACTCGCCTTGGGGCTCCGTAGCTCCAGAGAGCGAAGGGCCCTCGTTGCGATAGGTTTGCCAAGAGGAAGTATCAACAGTTTGCTGTGGTGGGGGTTTTTGGATGTTCGAAATTTCGATTGGTTGAGGTAGTGGAGTTGAGGGATTTGCGTACCACACAATCCCACTACTCGCAACCAAACCCAAAACCACCACAATCGCAACATATTTCCAGTTTGTTTTGCTAGCCGTATCAACGAAATTCATAGAGGAGCTATTTATATACGTTACCCCGCCAATCAATTTGTTCAATTAAGGCTGCTAAGTTGTCAAAATCAAACTCGGCAATAATTCTTATCTTACCCATTCTAATTCTGTAAAATCCTACCCATTCGCCTTTTAATTTTTTAATATCAATATTAATGTCCCCTCCTTGCAGCTTTCGAATTGCCTTAGTTACGAGCTCAAACACTTTTTCTTTTGGAATTTGGTTTGTTTCCAAAAATTTGCTTGCATTTTTTGTAAAGCTTATCCTCCATGTCATGCTTCAACGTTATAGGTCTTTACGATCTTTCGTGATGGCTTACCATAGAGCCGTTCGATTCCCTTCTGTTCTTTTTGCGAGACATAAGGCAAAAGCAACGCCCGTAACTTCATTACCTCAGAAACAAGTGCTTCTTTCACGCTCTCTTTGACCAACATTTTTAATTGTACTCCAGTAAGATTAGTATTATTCACAGTTAACGTATCTTATCATAATGGTCGGGAAAATAAAACTGTCTGTCTATTTGAAACTGTCTACTTCACAAACCGAAACGTGGAGAGGATTTGATCAAAAATTGCAGATTCTTTCTCTTTGTTGAATTCTTTTGGCCGAATGCTCGGATCGAAGTTATAAAGGTTGGCGATTAGTAGTGTAAAAGAAAGCGTGTATTTTTTTCCATCGCGATCTATTATGTAATGGACCGTGTCGTTAGCAGTTCCTGCCGCAGCTCCACTACGAGTCTCTTTAGTAAATACGTTTCCGCCTCGAGACACCTGCTCTGTTTTACCCAAAAAACCGGTGTAATAAGGTGAACCATTTATAGCTATATCAAGATATTTCCCTCTCAGATTAGTTCCCTCTTCTTCGTAGGGTAAGACGATACGCGGCCCATAGTTTGTTTTGGTAACTTTTCCTCCAGAAGGATACCTCACCTCAAACCTAAACTCGCCTTGGGGCTCCGTAGCTCCAGAGAGCGAAGGGCCCTCATTGCGGTAGGTTTGCCAGCCTGCAGTGAGCGAAGTCGAACTGATAGAGGTATCTATACTTGTATCTTTGATTAGCTTCATCTCGTGCACTTCAACAATTTGGCCAATCTGGCAGATCGAAACCATGTCAGTTAGAAGCCTGCCATGAATCTCTACGGTCTTATTGCGATACTGCTCAAGTTTACTCCTTTCAATACCGGTGAATTCGTACTTTACCGCATCACCTCGTTTTGTATCTACAAGGATAAACCAACAGCCACCTTCAAGCTCTGTAAACTGAATAATCCCCTGGGTTGAGAATTCGTATTGTGGCTTGGGAGATGGAGTTTGACTCCCCCTATCTTCTATTTGTTTTACGGAATTGGCATACCATACCAATCCTCCTCCCACAACCAACCCCAAAACTACTGTAATTCCAATAAACTTCCAATTCGCTAAAAAAGATACAGAAGAAGCCTGTAAGTTAGGAGAAATGTTGCATTTCTTAATCATTTTGTCAATATTAGGCTAGCCAAGGATTTTTATTAGAACAGCAATAAGAATTATACCTAAGAAGAAAAAAAAAGTGTGGTTTAGGGCAAGACTTTTTTTGGCTTTGTGGTGAATTTCTGGCAAAAGATCAGTTGCCGAAAGATAGATAAAATTTCCAGTTGTAATTGCCAACAAAACTGGCACAATATTTTCAAACTTAGAACCTAAGTAATATGCAACAATGCCACCAATTATGGCTGTTAAACCAGTTGCCAAATTTAGCCCTAGGACATCTCGCCTGCTCCATCCCTTCTCAAGTAAAATGCCAAAATCTCCAAGCTCGTGAGGAATTTCGTGAATAAAAACAGCAATGCTAGTAACAAGACCTAATGGAAAACTAACCAAAAATCCCGCAGCAATTGCTGCTCCATCTATAAAATTATGCAATCCATCTCCAAAAACCAAAAAAGGCGTTGGCAGTCTAAGTTGATCTTTATTGTCTAGGCTTGTTTCTTTATCGTGATGATGCAAAGATATAAACAATCTTTCTGTAAGGAAAAACCCCGCAATAGCTAGTGTTGTCCAAAGAAACGCATTTTCACCCGACATTTCTACTGCTTCTTTAAGTGTATCCAAAAAACCAGTTGCTAAAAGTGCTCCTGCTGCAAAAGATACAAGAGAAAATGAGATTTTATGAATAAGGCTTTTATGTAAAAGTAAAATTGCAACTAAAAAAAGCGAAGCGATTGACGCAAGAAAGGTAAAGAGTAGAATATAAAATAACATGAATTCAGTATATCACACTCTTATTTCAAATCCCTCAAACTTTTCTTTTGCCAAGTCTGACTTGGCTTTTGTCTCTTCCCAAACTACGTCAACGCTTTCGACTTCTGCTAAAAATGGTCCTTTTTTACAAAGCACTATCATCTCTTTAATCTTTTCTTTTGAGCCTTGAAACACTGCCTCAACCTGACCATCAGGAAGATTTCTAACCCAACCCTCAAGCTTCAGCCTATCGGCATTTATTTTAATAAATTGTCTAAACCCAACCGCCTGAACAAAACCAGAGATAAAGATACGAGCATATCTCATATTTAAAATCCCAATAACCAAATCCCAATAACCAATTAAGACAAACTATTTCACGAGTTTCGCACTTTGTCATTCCGAGCGTTAGCGAGGAATCTCTGGCGAATGCCAGCTCAGACAAGCTGAGAGATTCTTCGGCTTCGCCTCAGAATGACATAAGAGTGACTGCGAAACTCGTAACTAATAACCTGATTTATTAAAACCAGGTTAACGTTATCTTTAGGTAGCCTTCTAGTTAGATTTACAACGGACATTACAAATTTTATTATCCTTTCTTTCAGATCAAATTTTTTACTAGTTTTAGCAACGCTCATATCGGTCTCTACTTGTGGCTTGAGATTTGTGGCTTGGGATTTTTAAGTTGCTTCAGCTTCCACATAAAAAGCGCGCCTTTATTTCTAGCATTGCTATCTATAACAAAAGAAAAAGCTTTCTCTAAGATTGAACGATGAACAGTTTTAGCTAATTTTATGTATAAGCTTCTATGCTTATAATCATCGAGCTCTTCTGCAAGATGTATCCCATACGACTGAAATTCGCGGCTAATATATTTATCTTTTTGGGGATCAAAGTTTTTGAGAATTCTTCTAATGGATTGCATGGAGCAATTATACAATAATTCAACCTACCCACAATTAATATCCTGCCTTAGAGGTCGATAAATATTTTAGAAAGGTCTAATAATTGTACGAGTTTCGCAGTTCTAGTAGAATACCTAC
>ERZ1292623.561-Hain-H51-01um-R1-561-length-39896-cov-18_pt2 | contig 29357 bp, 36 predicted proteins | sample MGYA00564398_ERZ1292623 | MGnify/ENA primary metagenome ERZ1292623 (study PRJEB36523, sample SAMEA6512633) | groundwater metagenome | collected 2019-01-07 | study: AquaDiva: Metagenomics assemblies of 32 groundwater samples | reverse complement strand
TCCGGCTCCGGCTCCGGCTCCGGCTACGGCTCCGGCTACGGCTCCGGCTCCGGCTACGGCGACGGCTGAAAGCGAGGAACAGGTGAAACACTATCGCGCTGAACGCCAGGGTCAGCCACCACCAGAAGGCGGTGGGCCGTGAGGCTCGAGCGCGTGCAAGTGTCGCGTCCCACCGCGCTCACCGTGCGGGAAACCGGCTACGGCTCCGGCTCCGGCTCCGGCTACGGCTCCGGCTCCGGCGACGGCTACGGCGACGGCTCCGGCTCCGGCTCCGGCGACGGCGACGGCTCCGGCTCCGGCTCCGGCTCCGGCTCCGGCTCCGGCTCCGGCTCCGGCTCCGGCTACGGCTCCGGCGACGGCTACGGCTACGGCTCCGGCTACGGCTACGGCTCCGGCTACGGCTACGGCTCCGGCGACGGCGACGGCTCCGGCGACGGCGACGGCGACGGCTACGGCTCCGGCTCCGGCTCCGGCTCCGGCTCCGGCTACGGCTCCGGCTGAAAGCGAGGAACAGGTGAAACACTATCGAAGCCTGCTCGATCACGAATTTCTCGGCGCGTGGGACCTAATCAGTCCCGACGGGAAGGGCCGCGAGGTCACCTTCACGATCGGCGAAGTCGCCATGGTCGAGGTCTTCGACCCGAAGACGAACAAGAAGGGCAAAAAGCTCGCCCTCACACCGAAGGAACGCCCAGAGCGCAAGATGATTCTCGGCAAGACGAACGCCGACCTGATCGCCGCACTCCATGGGCCAGACGCCGACGCTTGGGTGAGCAAGAAGATCACCGTCTACCCGGCTCAGACGTCCTTCGGGCGCCGGCGTGAGGACTGCATCCGGGTGCGCGTTCCGGACGAGGTCTTGCGCGAGTCGCCCCACATCCGGTCGCGCGTGAGGGAGAAGCTGCTCGCGGAACTTGGCTGGACGGCTGTGCAGCCACAGAGCCGCGCTGAACGCCAGGGTCAGCCACCACCAGAAGGCGGTGGGCCGTGAGGCTCGAGCGCGTGCAAGTGTCGCGTCCCACCGCGCTCACCGTGCGGGAAACCGGCTACGGCTCCGGCGACGGCTCCGGCGACGGCTACGGCTACGGCTCCGGCTCCGGCGACGGCTACGGCTACGGCTACGGCTCCGGCTCCGGCTCCGGCTCCGGCTCCGGCTACGGCTCCGGCGACGGCGACGGCTCCGGCGACGGCGACGGCTCCGGCTCCGGCTACGGCTCCGGCTACGGCGACGGCTGAAGTTCGGGTGTTATATGCTCTCTCTCAGAGAAGCCGCACGGGTGCTCGGGGTCTCGCGCCGATTCTTCGACTCCGACATTCGTGACCAGTTGACGGTCTACAACCTCAACGGGGCCGGCAAGCGTCCGCTGTTACGGGTGAAACGAGAGGACTTGGAAGCATGGCTCGACAAGCACAGGGTTGGCAGCTCGTCTGGCGTCGCGGCATCGCGCGGGTACGTTTCTCTCACGAAGGCACGCGGCACGAGATCAGCACGGGCTCGAGAGATCCTCGCGAAGCTCACCGCACCGCCGCGCGGATCTACTCCGACGTCGTCACGGGCCGGGTGAAGCGCTCGAGCGGCGGGTTGGCGCACCCGCAGCTCCCTCTGGCCGAGCTCGCCGCCGACTGGATCGCCGCCATCGAGCCGGAGCTGGGGCGCGGCACCCCGGATACGTTCACGGTCTACGCCGGTCACTGGGCCCGGTTCTTCGGCCGCGTGGGCGAGCTCTCGACGCCGCGGTGTGCGCAGTACATCCGGGCGCGACTCCGGGAGGTCCAGGCCGGCACCGTGCGCAAGGAGCTGTCCGCCCTGCGCAGATTCGCTGGGTGGCTCGTGGAGCGCGGCTACCTGGCCGAGGCCCCCGAGGTGCCAGCGGTGCCGCGCAAGGCCCTTGGCACCAAGAAGGAAGGGCGACGCGGGCGCGCGGCTGAACTCACCCTCGACGAGTGCCGGGCCCTACTGGCGGCCCTGCCGGCCATGTCGGACGCCATCGTACTCAGGGCCAGGTTCGTCCTCGCCTTTGAGACGGCGCTCAGACCGACCGCTCTGGACCTGATCCAATGGAAGGACATCACGGCTTTTGGATTGCACCTCCGGGCCGAGGTGGACAAGAACCGATGGGAGCGCACGGTGCCGCTGTCAGCTCCCGCTCGCGAGGCCCTGGCCGGGCTCGAACGGGGCGAGCCGGACACCTGTGTGTTCGGCAAGCATGACCTGCGCGACAGCTTCAAGGCGGCGGCCAGCGCTGTCCTGGGAGCCGAGCGCGGGAAGCTGGTCAGCCAGTACGCCCTGAAGCACGCCCGGATCACGTCCTGGTTCGAGGCAGGGGCCGACGTGCCGGCGGTGAAATTCCTGACAGGGATCACCCAGACGTCGACCCTGGATAGGTACATGCGGGCGTCGCGGCGGTCGGCTGAGCGCCTGGTATTCTGGGGCCATTCTGGGGCCCTGCCGGGTGTCGAGTCGTGCGAAGGGCGGGAATCGAACCCGCATGGGAGTTACCCCGCTAGCACCTCAAGCTCAGAGGGGGACACGGATCCAGCGAAAAACAAGCTGGTGGAGGTTGGCAAATGAGCATGAACGCGCAGGGTGGAACACCGTTGCGGGGCCCGGCCCCAGTTGTCCAGGGAGGGCTCCCGAGCGACGAAGCACTGAACCGGGTGCACGCACAGCTCGACATGTTGCTAGCGGGTGATCGCCCCATCCCGTTCAGCCTGCTGCCGACACCGGGGAGGTCGAATTGATGGTCGACGAAGCGAGGACGTTGGGCGATGCACTGCCGGCGGAGATGGCGCGCGTGCGTGACGAGGTGCTGCCGAGCTACCTGAGCCTGCGCGGCATGCCCGGGGTGAACGCGGAGTTTGCCATCCGTGGGATGCAAGCGGACCTGGACGCCGCCGCCAAGGCGATGGCCGAGGGCGACACGGTAGCCATGCTCCGCGTGTACGAGTCGCTGAAGGGTTGGACGCTGTGACCACGGACGCGCTTCAGAGAAGCAGCTCGACTTTGTTATCCGGAGCGACGCCTACATGAGGACGCCCTTGGATTGGGAGAAGATCGAGGCGCTGGGGAAAGCCATCGGCGCAGCGGCCACTGCCGCAAGGCTGGGAGAATTTCGGTGAGCAAATCGTACGGTGGCGGCGGCGTGCTCGAGCTGACCTGCCTTGCTCAATCGGTCCTCCGGGGGGTCCCCGGAAGACTCAGTGCAAGGCGCGCGCCTACTTCTTCCGCAGCCGATTCCGCTGCGCCATCCGCCAGGCCATGCCCTGGATTTTCTGCGCCGCCAACCGGTGGGCTCGCCGGATCTGCTCGGGGCGTTCGGAGTCCCGAAGTCGCTCGATTAGCCCGGTGTCCGGATCGTCTAGTTCGGCGTCTTCGAGCGGGATGATGGGCTGCGATGCGCGGCGGCTCATTGGTGGCGTTCCTCTCGTGCGTCGGAAAACTGCTCGGCAAAGGAAAGCATAGCCGTGGTGGTCAGTTTTTGATCGTCGATGCGCGTCTGTTTCTCTTGCAATAGCAGGGCCCAGAGCTGCTCGTTCCGTTTGCGCTCCAAGTCGCGCTCTCTCCACATGACGTACGCCGCGAGCGCGAACAGCCCGGCAGGCCCGAGCCCGGTCACGAGGTCGAGGAACTCCTTCACGCGGGCTCCGGGGGCTCGGTGTCTGCGGTCGCGAGATGCGACACGCGGCGCTCAAGCTCGGTGAGGCGCCGCCCGAAGGACTGCTCCTGTTCGAGGATCGTCTTCAGCTGGATCTCGACGCGCCGGTGGTGCTCGATCTCGGCGGCCTGGTGCTCGGCGAGCCCCTTTGTCACGGGCTCGAGCATCACTCCCACGAGCTCGGCGAAGTGCTCGGCAGCGGCCCACGCCGGGTGCGGATCGCTCGGCGCCTCGTTCTCGGGCGCTGTCGGGGTCTCTTCGCTCACGGCTCCTCCAGGTGCAGACGCTTGGCCCAGGCGTGGGCGGGCTCGGCCACGGCGCGCTGTGACACGGCTTCGGCCACCTCGATCAGGTCCATGATGGGCAGCACCGAATCGAGCCATCGCGAGCCGATCTTGATGCGACCGTTCACCACCGCGTACGAACGCTCGCGAATGGCGCCGCCTGGCTGGCCGTAGTCGGCCGAGACGATCACGTGATCCTCGGGGCGGTGCTCGTAGACGGCCGAGACGTGCGTGGTGATGGGGTCGTGGGTGTTCACCACCAGGATGTCCCCGCACACCAGGTGGAAGTCGTCATGGAACGGGACGCGTGCGAGGGTGTTCACGCCGCTCTTGGCCTTGCAGCACAGCGTGGTGACGTTGTTGTCCCACCTCGGTTGGCCGGGCTGCCCCGAGTAGTGCCAGCCGTCGAGCTCGTCTCGGTTGATCCAGGGGAAGCGCAGGCCCAGGCGGTAGAGCAGCCAATGCGCCAAATCGCCGCACGACGAGTAGAACTGCTTCCCCTTGATCGCGCGGGCGTGCCTGCCCTCGGTCACGGCGTTGTAGACCGGGTCCCCGCCAAAGCCGACGTGGGGGCACTGCCTGCCCTGCGCGGGCGAGGTGAGCGGCGTGGAGCCGCCGCACGCGTACGCGAGCAACTCCCGGACGAGCTGGGTGAATTCAGCCGCCTCTTCCACGGGCATCCTGTTCCGCCTGGGCGCGCGCGCGAAGCTTCATGCGGTCCGCGAGCAGCTCCCAGGCCAGCGTCTGGTCCTCTACCTGGACCTGGTTGGTGATGATCCGTGCCGCGATGGCCAGCACGCTCTCGATGGCCTGTTCCACGAGCGGGCTCATGGCCACCTCGCCGCATGGAGCGAGAGCAGCCAATGGTAGTGCTGGACCTTCGAGCGCAGCCGTTCGGCGATCCAAGTCATTCGCACATACCCTTTTGCGCCACGGCCATCTGCGTCTCGACGGCCAGGTAGGCCGGGCACTGATCGACACGGCCGCCGGGCGCACGGTCACAGGCGCCGCTCGAGATCACCTCGGACGCGGCCAGGCTGTAGAGCTCGAGCAACGCCGCCCGCGCCTCGGGGGTGCAGGTGGTTTTGGGCCCGCCGCACGAAGCCACAAGCAGAGCAAGACATACCAGAGCATTCTTCATCTCCTACGCCTCCTCTGGTGGTGGTGGCGGCAGCGCGGGCTCCGGGGGCTCCGGGGGCGCCTGCGCGTCGACCAGCGCCTGCGCAATGACGTACGCGAACGCAATGGCGGCGGTGCAGATGCCCTTCCAGTCGGCGTTCATCGGCAGGGTCTGGATGAGCGCAACGACCGCCGCCGTAACAGCCAGCTTGCGTGAGAGTAACGAGGCCAGGAATTTCATGGTGCAGTCTGCCTTTCTGAGCGCGGTTAGGACGGCAGAGACGCCGCCTCGGTCTGCTTGTCCGCCGGCACATCCAATTGCGCAGCCCAATCGGCGGGCAAGGCGGTTGCGGCTTCGAGCTTGGCTGTCATGGCCGCGTCGAGCTTGTCTCCGAACGCCTCCACGCTGTCGAAGCCATCGACGTTCAACGCGAAGCCGCGCGCCTTGGCGGATGCGTCGGCCTTGGGCACGTCGTACGTCGCTGTCCAGCCTGGTGCACCCGGCGTGAAAGTCTCGGGCATGTCGACGTGGATGCCCCCACCGACGTGCGTGCCGCGCTTCGGGTAGCCGCACTGCTTGTCGATGAGTGCGACGACCTGCTCACACTCTGCTTCGGTTCCGACGAAGTACTTGCTCATGGCGTCGCCCAGAATGCTCGCAAGTGTGCTTCGACAAGCATGCGCTCGGGGTCAGAGAGCGCGCGGTTGTAGAGGATGGCCTCGCCCCACAACCCATTATTAGCGTTCGCGGCGCTAGCGTAGCCGCCAAAGTAGCGGAACCCATCCCATGTTACCGCAGGAACGACTGGGCCGAACCCGGCTCCACCATCGTACCAAGCTTGAAGCGCAACCCCGTTGGTTTGGCGCACCGTAAGAATATGCAAGCCGGTAGGGGCCGCCGCCTTGATGGTGTAGCGGTCGGCACCATTCAACCACTCGGTTGTGCCAGCCACGAAGCCGTGGATGATCGTATTGTTCGTTCCCGCCAGTCCTGCGCACAGATAGGAACTGGCCGTTTCAGAGCGGGTCGTCACTAAAAACAGCGTGCCAGCCGCGCCTGCGCCCACGGCCCCGGCGGCACTGCGCCCGAGGCGATCTGTGACACTCGCAGCGACCGCGTTGATGTCACCGCGGAACGCGGGATGCCCGTTGTAGGCGTTCAGCACCAACGCCGGCTGGTCCGCAGCGACAGCTTGGACAAAGTTGTCGGCGAGCCCACTCTGGTCCGCCAGTGCGCTAACGTTGCGCTGGGTGACGGTGATGTAGTCTCCACTGCCGTTGTCGCCGAACGTCGCGGTGCGCGTGCCGTTGCCCAGATAGCTCGTCGTCGTTCCGTCTGACGTGCAAAGCCAAATCTGCGAGCCGTTGACGGACACGTAATCGAACTCAACGACACCGGCGACGTATGTTTTGTTGGTGATCCCGGCTGGGCTGTTGACGAACGTACCCGACTGCGCGTCGACGAGGAGCCCCAGGAGCCAGCCGCTATCCACGACGATGCCCACATAGCGCCCGACGCCTGTCGCTGTGGGCACTCCGAGGCTCACGTGTACAGTGTGGTTCATCTTCATGTTTGGGACGGCTTGTAGAACCCTATGCGTCGCGGGGGCGCCGTCGTTCGTCTCAGTCAACGTCGTCGCTGTGCGTGCACTCAGATTGGAAGCGGTCCAGCTTGCCGTACTCAAATCGTTCGGGCTCGCAACCGCCGCGTCCACCGTCGTCACGCCCAAGTCAGCGCGCAGCCAGAGCACGCAGCCGGAGAAGTGCGTGGGACGCCATCGCGCACCAGCTCCGCGCCGCGAACCTCGAAGGTTGCCGCGCCGCGAGGTCATGCCGCCCCCACGTAGCGTGCCTGGGTGATGTCCGTCTTGAACCGGATGCGACCACGCGCGAGCGTGATGTGGTTAGCGGGGTCAACGGGCGAGTATTGGATGTCGATGTAGTAGTCGACCTCGGGCGTGATGCTGAGCGCCGACCAGGTGTCCGTTCCGATCACCAGCTCCGCCGTGTGAGTCGGGTAGGTCAACGTCATGTTGGCCTCGGTCTTCTGCAGGAGCGCGTTGACGTCCGAATCCGTGGGCTGCGTCTTGATAGTGACCCAGAGTTTCTTGTTTGTGCCGGGGATGAGCGCCCCAGCCAAGGTCAAATCGAGCAGGAGCTTGAAGTAGTCCTGACGGACGAGAACCAGATCCAGGTTTAGACAGGGCCCCTCGATGGGCAAGGTGAGCGTCTGCTCGGCCATGTCAGGAGCTCAGCCACACCTCGAGCTTGGTGCCTACCGCGTCGCTCTCGCGGCACAGGTACAGATCGGTGGCGTCGATGGGCGTGGACGGCACCTCGAACGGAATTGCTTCACCGCTAGGCACCATGATGCCGAGCTTCGGGGACGCCGCGCCCGCCTCGGATGCGGCAACGGTGCGATCGATCTCTGCCGCGGTGGGCGAGATCATCACCCAGCAGTTGCCACCAATGGCCCGAATGGTGAGCCACTGCCCGTGCCACGATTGCGGCAGCACGGTGGCCTTGTGGGTCGTCTCCGTCGCCAGGACGCCGCCCGAGAACAGGCGCACGTTCGTGTTGGCGGTACCGTCGCCATACGGTGCACGGATGCGCGCGGACTTGGTCAGCTCGGCACTACTCATGGTCAGCCTTTCTGCGTCTCTGTCGCCATGTCAGCGGCGATCTTCGGTCCAATGTCTGCGCCCGGCGGCGGCCCCTTGGCCTCTTCGGTCGGCTCGTAGTTGTCCTGAATGGATTGCAACGCGCCGGGCCGGAGCGAGCGGTCGCCCTCGAAGTCGAACGCGAGGGACAGCAGCATCCGGCGCTTGAATGGCAGTGGTTTCGTCGACTCCGACACGCGCCGGATCACGCCCTGGCGCACGTTCTGCCAGAGCAGGGGCGACGTGGCTTTCATCGCCTCGATGCCCTCCCGGTCGAACTTGCCCCGGGTCATGTCCTCGATCACGTCCATGGGCTGAACTGCACCTCGGTACTCCCGCAACCACTTCGCGGCGGCGGCCCTCGGGAGCCGCGTCTTTTCGGCGCCGGGTGTGAGCGAATAGGGCGCTCTGGTCAACGGCGTGGGCAGTTTCTGGGCCAGATACTCCGCTGTCGCCATGGCCAGGCGGTGGGTCAGCGGGATCAGATCGGGATGGTCCAGGGAGAGCTGCTCCGTGGCCTTCGAGAGGCGTGTGGCGGCCAGCTTGGGGTCGTTCGCCACGGCAACCACGTGGGCCGCCTTGCGTTCAAAATCGCTCGGCTCCCGCCCGTGGCCAGCCTGGAGGATGAGCGCCACACCCGTAGCTGGCGCGAGCCGCTCCGTCCGCGTCTGCACCGGCATCGCCTTGCCCGCCACGAGTGAGTCGAGCGCCGTGTTCATGCGCAGGTCCGCCTTGGCCAAACGGTCGGCGAGACGCGCCACGACACCCGGGCCGCGCTCGCGCATGATCTTGTTTGCCGCCGAGCTCGCAACGCCGGCCGCGACGGCGCCGAGCCCGCCCGCTCCGGTCAGTGCGCCCAGCATCGTCACGACGCCGCCCACGCCGTGGTCGCTAGGTGACAGCCAGCGGTTCTTCTCGCGCGCGATGACAAGGTGCTCCGCGCCGTCCTTGAGCTTGATGAAATCGTGGAAGTCTTCCTTGGCGGCCTTCCACCCGGCGAGCTTGTCTGGCTCGTACTTCGCCACCCACCCTTCGAGCGCGTCGTCGGCGCGGTGGTAGAGCTCGCGCTGGGCGTCCGTCCACGGCTCGGCCTTGCTGCCGCTCCACTTGACGGTCTTCCCGAGGTCGGTGCGCCACTTCCACGCCTCATCGAAGGTCCAGAGCTTGTCTCGCGCGATGTCCCGCTCGAGGCCGTTCGCGGTCTCGTCCAGGTGGTTTGCGATGGCGTCGAATTCGGGCAGGCTCTTGCCGGCGTTCCTGGCCGCGATGTCTCGCGCCGCGTCCGCCATCTGCTGCATGTCGAAGTACGGGCTGGACTTGTCCGTGACGTGGGCAATCTCACCCATGCGCGACTCGGCCAGGTCGAGCTGCTCCTTGATGCCGTGGACCGCCTTGGCCTCGTCGGTCAGATTCACGCCGCGGTCGAGCAGCTTGCGCCCCACGCGCTCGATCACCTCGGGGTGCTTCCCGTAGTGGGTGAGGTCGTTGTAGACCTTCTGGTAGTTGCCCGTGACGGCCTTGACGGCGCGGCGCTCTGCCCACCGGCCGATGGCGCCGGACATCGTCTGCCCCTCGGCCATGCCTCGCACCACCGCGCGCCCGGCCGCGCCGACGCCACCGACCACGGCCCCGCCGGCGGCACCAAACAGGGCCCCCTTGGTCGCCTCGGCCCAGAGCTTCTCCGCGGACAGCTCACGGTCCTCCAGGGTGGACTGGGAGAGCTCGTGGGCGACGCCCAGGGCGGCACCCTCGGCCGTGGCCTGGGCAACCCCTCGGCCGAACATGAGCGCCCCGGGGCTCGAGACGCCCAGACGGGCCAGGCCGCGCACCGTCGCCCCGCCGGCCGCCTCACCTGCCCCGACAACGGCACGCGCGGGCGCCGTGGCAATCCCCGCGAGCCGTTCGGCGACTCCCGCGCCCTCGGCCACGCCAGCCGCTCTGCGCGTCAAGGAGAGGGCGCGAAGGGGTGCAGCGAGCTCGCCGCCGAGCATCATGCCGCCCACCGTGGCCGCACCCTCGTTCACCGCTGCCTGGACGGGGTTGGCCTGCCGGCGCTTCCGGTAGCCCTCGGCGTACTCCGGCGCAATGGCCTCCGCGAGCTGGCCATAGATGCCCATCGAGCCGCCCTCGAGCAGCTGCTCATGGTAGAGAAGCGCCTTCTGGGCGACCGTGCCGTAGGGCTTAAGCGCCTCGGCCTTGGCGGCGGCGGACTCCTTGGCGGCCATCGCGGCCGGATCGGCCAGGGTGGCGGTGGGGTTCTGCAGGAGCTGCGGCAGCTCGTCCGCGAGCACCGAGCCGGCCTTGCCGTCGACCACGACCGAGACCCGCGCGCCCTGCTCGAAGTGAGCCTCTCCCTTCGCGATGGCATCCGCCATCTTGTCCGCCGGGATGGGCGTCCGATCCGCGTAGTACGCCTGCGCCTGGGGCATGCCCTACTCCGGCTTGAAGCTCGGCGGGAGCTGCGGCTTCAGCGGTTCGCGTGGTCGCGCGCCCGGCGTGGGCGCCTCGCCCGTGAGCTGCGTCTGCGCCACGGCGTCCCAGTTGGAGCGCAGGGAGCGGCGTGCCTCACCGATCTTCGTGCGGCTCAGAATGCCCTGGGCGCTCAGCCACTCGCTCGGGGCGCCGAACTTCTTCTCACTGATCTCGAGCACGCCCTTGTCCAGCGCGCCGAGCTCTTCGGCCTGCTTGTAGGCGCCGAGCAGATCGGCGCGGATGCCCTCGAGCCGCGCCTTCGACTCAATGTAGCCCTTCGCGCTCGGCCCCTCCTTGAACGTCTCGCGGAGCGTCTCCACTTCGGTCAAGAGGTCGTCCATGCGCTTGGTCGCCTGGGCCTTGACGCGGAGTTTCGGCGCCGTGTCGCCGTCGTAGCTCCACCCGCCGGGCATGCCCGGGAACGGGGCCGGCACCCACAGCTTGGCCGGGTCCTTGTTTGGATCGTACTTCGCCGGGTCCATGCCCTTCCCGGGCTCCGGCAGGTCCGTCATGGTGTGCAGAGCGCCGCGGAATTCTGCCGCGCGCTTCGCCGCCTTGACCGGATCCATGCCGCCGCCGCCGGACACCACGCGCGGAGCCTGGTAGCGGAACTGCTCGGCGACCGTGCCGCGGATGAGGGCGGACAGCTCCATGGCTCGTCCCGCGTTCTCTTCGTCCACGGCCGCGCGGAAGAGCTTGGCGCGCTCCACGAGCTCGACGGAGCCCGACCGCAACGCCTCGGCCTCGGCGCGCACAGCCGCGATCTCGGTGCGCTGCATCTTGAACTCGAGCTCAGCCGAGCGCGGATCGCCGTGCGTCTTGATGAGCTGCGCCAGGTCGTCCTTTTCGATGGTGATTGCATCCTTCGCGTTGGCGATGGCGTCGCGGTGCGCCTGATATTCTCGGTTGGCCGAGTCGTTCAGGATCTCGAGCGCGAAGTTCTTGGTCCCAGCCTTCGCGGCGCCGTACGCGCCCAGGGCGGCAGCAATCGCCGCGAACACGCCCGCGACCGCACTGCGGTCCTTCCACTCGTCGAACGGCTGTGAGGCCTTCTCGCGCCACTCGTCGCGCCGGGTGTTGATCTGCTTCAACCGGTCACTGATCTCGCCGTCGATGTGCGCGCGCTGGTTCTCCTTGACGATCAGATCGTAGTCCGGGGTCGCTCCAAGCGTGCCTTCCACCTGGTCTGCGCGTTGCTTCATGCGCTCGGCACCGGCCTGGGCAGTCTCTTCGGTGGACTGCACCATGCCCTCGCGCGCGTGCACGTAGTTCTCCCAGGTCTTCGGGTCGGGGCCTTCCTGCTTCTGCGTCGCGAAGCCCACGCGCTGATCGCCACCGGGGACCTTCATCGACCAGGCGGGCTTGCCCTTCAGGTCGCGTTCGTACTGGTCCGCCGTCAGCTTGTCGATGTCACCGCTCCGACGGCCAGGTGCGGCCTGAACGCCGGGTCCAGCGGGCGCGGCGGCCCGAGCGGCGACCAGCGGAGCTTGGGCAGGGCCTGGGGGTGGAGGAGCATCCTCGGGGCCCGAGTAGAGCCGCTGCGGAGGGCCTCCCGACACGCTCATGGTGCCCGCGTGTGGGTTGTAGTTCACATCGAACGTGGTTGCTTCGCTCGCCGCCGCCACGTTGTCCATGGTGGGCGCCACCGGTGATGCCGCCTGAGCCAGCCGCAGATCGGGCATCATTGGAGCCGGGGCGTCCATGTAGGGAGTCAGCCCGCGCGCTTGCAGCTGCTCCTCCGAGACGGCCATGGGCATCATTCCGACGCCCGGCACGTCCACGTCGAAAAGCCCATCCGAGCGCGCGCGGTATCCCGCCATTAGAGCGCTACCCCTTCGGACCGGTCACGCGAGCGCTTCTTCAACCACTTCTCTTCCATGCGCTTGCGGAACGACTCTTCCTTGGCATGGGCCGCGGACTCCTCCGGCGTCATCACGTACACGCTGCCGTCGGGGTTCGTCATCATGGGCGCCGCCTCGCCACGCGCGCTCCGTGCCGCGATACCGCCGTACGTCTGTCGGAAGTCGGATTCCTCGTCGGCGGACATCGGCGCCCCGCCGCGAGAGCGGAGTACTCGGTTCGCCCAGGACGATCGCTGGCGCCCCGTTTCGTCTGGATCCTCGTCGAGGTTCATGTCGGAGCCGCGTCCGCTACTGACCTCCCTTGGGATGAATTCGCCAGGCTGCTCTTCGCCCGGCTGGACGCGCGAGCGCAGGCGCTCGAGCCCGATCTTGCCCGCCGCCTTCTTCGCGCCGGTCTTCATCTTCGGCTCGGGGCGTTCGTCCGGGGTGAGGTCCGACCGCGCACCTTTCGTGCCCGCCTTCCCCTCGAGCGCCTGGACCTTGCGAGCGAGCTCGCCCACCATGCTCGAGGTGGTCAGCGCGAGCTGCGACGTGTCCACCTGCTTCACGCCGTCCGGCCCCTCCTTCACGGTGTTGCGGGTCGCCGGGACGCGTTCGAGGTCCTGCGCGTAGGGGCTCTGCTGCGTCTCCGGGCCCCCGAAGCCGGGCTTGTAGCGCCAGGTGCGCGTCGGGATCGCCGCCGCCTGCTCGATCAGGTCCGGGCCGCGCTGGTGACGCTTGTACGCCTCGTCGAGCGCTTCAAGGTTGGGCTGCTTCACGCGCTCGTCCGAGGGCACCAAATCCTCGTCGGCGCGCTGTGCCTGGTGGCTCTCGAGCATGGCGCGCTTGCGCTCGGCAACGCCCAGCTCGCCCTGGGCTGCCGCTACCCGGTCGGCCTCGTCGAGCTGTCGTGCCCGCTCGATCTCGGTGGCGCGCGAGTTAGCCATCGTCCACTCGGCGCCGTACTTCGCCGCGCTGGCTTCGTCGTGGACGCCAGACTTCTGGCGATCGAGTGCGTCGGGCGGGCGCTGCATCGCGCCGGTCTTCATCGTCTGACGCCCGCTCACCCTCTCGAGCATCGTGCGCAGGACGCTGTTCTCGCCCTCCACTTCCTTCACGCGCTTGTCGGACTCTTGCCAATCGGGGACGCCGTTGGACAGCGAGGGGTGGGTCTTCTGGTACCACTCCCAGGAGCCTTCCTTCGGCGCGCGGTTCTCCGTGTCGCGCACATACGGCAGGTTCAGACCCTCCATGCGGCTGGCCTGTTCATCTCCCTTCCACGCGCGATCTTCCTGCACCATGGCGCTTGCCTTGGTCTCGCGGTTCACGCCGTCCGTGTTCGCGCGCTGGTACTTCTCTTCGTACTCGTCGGGGCCGAGAGCTTCGATGCCACGGGAGAGCCCCTTATAGCGAGCCGCTGCGTCGCTCGTGATCGCTTTGCGCCCCGGGTCTGTCTCCGCCTCTGGCATCTCGTAGCGCGCTGGCGCGGGGCGGATCTTCTTCAATGCAGCGCCTGGGTTGAGTTCCTCCTTCACGTTTTCGTCGGAGTACTTCATGCCGGCGGCGCCGGCGGTGCCCATCATGCCGTAGAGCGCACCCTGCTCGCTCGCGGCGGCCTGCGCGTTCGCCGTCTGCGCACCCAGCGACTGCTGCCCCTTGAGCTGCTCGAGGCCCATGCCGGCATTCAGATCGGCCATGGACGCGTTCTGCCCGAGCCCGTAGAGCCCGAGAGAGTACTTGTCGTTCAGCGCGCCCTGGTTCAGCTCCATCTGGGCTTGGAACTGCGCCATGTTCGCGTCGAGCCCCATCGACTGGAGATCTTGCGTACGCTGCTGCATCGCCGCGTCGGCGAGCCCCTTGGTTGCGGCCTGCGTTTCCTGAGCGCGCAGGACTCCCGCCTGCTGGTTCATCTGCGCGCCCGCCTGCATGCCGCCGAATAGGGCCTGTCGCTGGGCGCCGCTGTTATCGCCGGACCCAGAGCGGGCCACGGACATCATGTTATTCACGTTCGCGTCGGTGCCCTGCTTGAGCTGCTGCTGGGCTACGCTGTTCTGCGGGTTCTTGAGCAGCTCACGGTAGGCGTTGACCGCGTCGTTCTGCGTCTGGCGGGCCATGCCTGCGTTGGCGCGGTCCTGATCCATCCCGTACTGCGAATAGCCAGCCTTCGGTGCGGCGCGCGCGCCGGCGGCGGCGCCCTTCTGCTGCCACTCGCCTTCGTTGGTGCCCCCATACTTGAACTTGTCTTTGTCCGGCTTGTAGGGGTTCACCTGCGGTGCGCCGCCCATGAGCTTGGAAAGCCCGTACGCCGCGCCCATGGCGAGGCCACCTGCAACCAACGGTGCGACCATTAGCTAGACCTCGCGTTTGTGGGACTGCGCCACAGCTTGGGATCCACCCCAACCAGGAGCGAGATCCCGTTGCCGATCACCCCGGCGCCGGGATCGCCGCCGCCTTCCACCAGGGCGGTGAACGTCGAGCGGGGCGCGTCCACAAATTTGTAGCGGACGGCCCTGCTCTGCTGCTTCCGGTTCGGGTGCGACTTGGCCACTTCATCCCCAACGGTCTGCCCGTAAATGTCCCAGGTACCGTGCAGGGTGTACGTGGGGCTCCCGTTGTAGGCAACGAACAGATTGACCAGTGCATCGCCGCGGAATTCACCCAACCACTGCGTTTCCCAGAGCCGTTGCACTCCATTGATGCCCGCGAAGCGCAGATCGCCCAGCTCGAGCGTTTGTGGGATCCACTTCGCCGGGGTGCCTCCAGCACTGCCAGGGTCGATATATAGCGCCGTCTCCGTCAGCACGCGTCCACCCGCGGCGGCGCTTTGAATGGCCACGTACGTGTCGCCCCACAGGCCTGCTGTCACATGGTCGCGCGGGCCGTCGATTTCGTAGACGCTCCACTTGCGGAACGTCAGGTCCCAGCACAGCGTCGCGCCCGCGCCCGCACCATTCGAGAGCGTCACACGGAGCTGGTTTTTCGCCGGCACGACCACCGCGCTCGTGACCGTCGGGTAGGACGCAATCTCGTCCGCCACCGTCTCGCCCAGCGGCATGGGGGCACCGCCACCGCGCGGGAGGAGCTCGAGGGTGTTCTTGCTGCGAAAGAGCACGCCATCGCGAAACGTGCAAAGAGAACGCGCGTCAACGCAGCCCGCGTCCGAGGTGATGGCGTTCACCACGAAATATCCATTCCCGTTGTCGTCGGGCCCCTCACCGTCGATCCGGTGGTAGCCGTCCTCGGTGAACGCCACGAGGTAGTCGTCCATCGACGCCAGCGCCACAATGCGCGCGCTGCCGATGGTCAGTTGGTTGTTGACCGTGAACTCGGGGGCAAGCCCATCGCGCAACACCTTGCTGTAGCGGACGCGGTTCTCGGTGCAGATGAAAAGGCGGTTCTTGTGGAGCGCCACATGCGAGCAGGGTCCCGGCGGCTCGTTCGGTTGCAGCGTGCCCTGGCAGTACAAGATTTCGTGCGTGCCGTCCGTCAGGGAGGCGTCGCTCAGCCCATCGTTCGCCGTGACTGAATGCGTAGTCGGGTCGTTCACGGGCGAACGCATCGTGGACGATGTGACCAGGCGGAAGACCGTCCCACTCGCCTCGGTGCGGAAGATCAGGATGCGCAGAGACTGCCCCGTGGCGGCGGCGGTGACCGGGTCTTCGTTGTCGCGCAGCGTCAGCGACAGCGACTGAATGCGCATGTCCACCGACGTCTTGCCGGCTCCCAGCGTGACCTGGATCGGGATGCTCGGCTGACTCAGATGCCGCCGCCCGAGCCGGTCATACCACTCATAGACGAAGCACCACTGATACGTGCTGGTGGCGACGAGCGAGCCGGCGGTGGCCGAGTCTTGGATCTTGCAGAAGCTCCGATCGGGCGCGTAGCCATACCCGATTTCGTGGGGCAGGCCGCCGTCGTATCCGCTGAGCATCCCGCCGGTGTAGACAGGCGCCCCGTGCGCTTGCGCCTGCAGGAGACGGCGCGAGGGATCGGCCAGCGCGAACTCGTACGTCACAGCTTCTTGCAACACCTCCGAAAAGCTCTTGCGGTTGAACTCGTGACTGAGTGCCGCCACGTATCGGCTGGTTGCTGCAGACACCAGCCGCACGGGTTGAGGGAGAGGGCTTTCGCCGTGGTCTGCCGTCGCTTGCCCACGCGCGATCCACGCCATCGGCAACGCCGACCCGTTCAGCGTTGTTTGGAGCTGCACCAGCGCGTAGTGCTGCTGCAGCTCGACGCTGTAGTAGAACAGAAAGGCATACACGTTGTTGCCAACGGCGAACGGACGTGACGCCGGCCAGTAGTGCCATGCGCCCATGTAGCCGGTCACCGTGCCCGTGGACGTGCCGGTCTTGTGACTGGTCTTCAGGTAAGCGTTGGCGGGCACCGGAGCTGCCGGCGTGGTCTGCCAACCCATCAAGAAATGCGCGAGCGAGCTGGTGACGGGGTCTTGCTCGATGACGAGCGGATAGCGCGCCGTGCCCGCGTCGAGCGAATAGGGACCGTTGACGGCGCCCAGACTGGTGTCGAGCACGTAGTAGTACGTGAAGTTGACGCTGTCCGAGAGGCCCACCCACACCCAATTTCCGGTCGCGCGGATCGCCACCCACACGTCCACGGGCTTGACGATGTTTTGAGCGGCTTGCTGCACCCCTTCCGAGTCATACCAGCGCACGTCAATCGAAGCGCCACCAGCGTTCGTCTTCACGAGGTACAGATTCGAGCCGACAGAATCCACGTCGTAGCAAGAGCGGCCCCACACCAGCGTAATGGCGTTGACGGTTCCGTAGTTCTGGGTGCCGGCGGCAAAGGCGGTCGGCGTCGTGTCGGTCGTGTCGAAGCGCCGCGCCCACACGCTGTGAGGCGGGCCCGCGTTCTCGACGCGCGCGTAGAAGACATAGACGTAGTTCCCACAGCCAACCACCTTGGGGCAGCAGGGCCCCGTGGTGTTTGCGCCCGGCACGGCCTCGATCTTCTCCTCGAAGATCAACGCGCCGGTGGCCTCGTCATAGACCGCCGCCCAGAGGTCGCCCGTGAAATCCAGCGCGCCGACCGCCGGGTTGTCCGTCTGGATCCACGCGCACACGCGATAGCCATTGTGGATGGCCACGCTCAGGTGCTTCGCGCCCGCGTCTGGATACTTGCGAATGGAACGCTTGTCGAAGTCGGTGCTCGCGGGCAGATACCCGCGGAGCTGGTACTTCGTGACCTTGTTCGACTTGGAGTACAGCTTGCTGCCGGCCACAAACGCGCGCTCGTTCACGAGCTCCGACACGGCCACCGGCGTGTCCGTGATGGTTGCACCGGTCGTGTCCTCGAGCGTTTCCACCGCGTAGCCGTTGCGCTTCACCGGCCGCCCCTGCTTGTCATAGTAGACATTCACGGCGCGGCGGAACATGCCGGCCGGGAGCAGCCGCTTGTCCACGGACTGCTCCATGCCGTGCTCGAAGGGCAGATCGATCTTGCGTGCCGCCAGTACCATCACGTCCTCGCGAAGTAGTTGACCCCGTCGGTGACCAGCACCGCCCAGGCCCAGGCTGCATTGACGGCCAGCGTCGCCGCCCCGTTGATCGTGCGCCCGTCCGGCGCCTGAACCGTCAGGTTCTGCGGCGAGCCCGTGGCGTTCTGTACGGCGACCTCCTTGCCGTTGTCCGTGCCGGCTGGCGTGGGTAGCAGCACAGAGACCGCGGACGGCTTGGTGTCGACCGCCAAGTAGTCGCCGAATTTCGCGGTGATGGTCCCGCCAACCTTGCCGGCCGACGCGGCGAGTCCGCCCGACTGCGGCCGGCTCACCACCCATCGGTCGTGCTTGCCGGCATCCAAGTCAGACGCCGTACGGATCGCCCCCTGCTCGAGCTCGGCGACCGCTCGCTGGGCGTCCTCGGGGCGGAAGACCCGCACCGGACGCGGGGTCTGCCGCTGCCCGCTCACGGCCTCGGCAACCTCTCTGGGAACCGACGCATGTACCCTTCCGGCTGCACGTCCAGGATGCGCCGCGGGTGGAGTGCTGCCCGCTGCGCCGCCAGTGCCTCAATGCGGGCCATCTCTTCGTCGCGGCGCTGCAAGACCGCAGTGTTGCTCTTTTCTTGGAGCATGAGCACCTCCGCGGCGACCTCGAGCGCCACGGCGCGATCCCACCCATTCACGCTATCGAACGTGGCCGTGTCGCTCGTGAGCGGCTGGAAGGCCGGCACGTAGATCAGCGCGCATGTCCCCGTCCCCGTCGGCGTCGGGAACAGGTTCAGCTTGGTCTGCTGGACGCGGAACGCCTTGCGCGACCACTTCCCCCAGGTCTGCGTCTTCAGGAGAGGGATCTCGCGCAGCTCGCACGCTTCCACCGGCTCGATGTCCGACGCGGACCAGCCAATGTAGAAGTTCAGCAGCTCGTAGAAGTCCGCGGGCAGGTTGTAGGACGCCTGGCCGTTCACGAGTGCGATAGTGGCCTCGGTGACGTAGAATTCGTGACCGCGCGCCGCCACGAGCTTGTCATAGAGCCCCGCCAGCGCCCGATTGATGAGCAAGTTCATCTCGGTGTCCGGCAGAAAGCCGGTCATCGAGTCTGGGCGCTCGTCGGCGTAGAGCCGCGCCAGGTCGCGCAGCTGCTGAAGGGTGACGGCTGCAGCCACCCGTCAGTACTCCTCGGAGTCTTCGTCCTCCGCTTCGCCGTCGTCGGCGTCGCATGCTGTGCGCATGTCCTCGAACGCATCCGCAGCCGCGGACCAGTCGCCGGACTTCGCGGCCGAGAACATGGACCGCATGGCGCTTTCGCGCGCGCTGCGCCCCATGTCCTCGCCAGCCTCGGACGCCTCGCCCTTCGGCTTCTTCGCCGCGCTCAGCAGCAGAGCAAGACCTTCGGCTTTCGCCATCGCATCACCCCAGTAGGCCCGAGCTGTCCTCGAACATGAGAGAGACGGTCACGCGCTGATTCGCGTCCGCCGCCGCCGGTTCGGTGTTGTTCGCGCCCGTCTTGAGCTTCACCACCGCCGTGAGCGGCGTACTGGTGCCTTCGTTCGCCACGACACCCGGCTGGGCGTACATGTCGACGTTGTCCGCCTGGCTCCCGTACGTGGCATGAAAGCCCACGCACTTGTAGTAGGCATCACTCAGCGTGATGAGGTACTTGCCGGCCGCGGTGTAGGTGACGGACGCCACCCCGGAGGGCGCCCTGACCACCGGCGTGTTCGCGGCGTCGGGGAAGAACACCAGATCGATGCGCTTGCGGGCAAGTCCGAAGACCTGCTCCTTTCCCATGGTTCTGCTCGCCATGGATCCCTCACTTCCGCTTCAGGCGCACCGTGACGACGCCGGCTCTGACCACCACGCCGGTGCCCGCCTTCGCGATGGCGACGAAGAGGTTGCCTCCCACGGGTACGGTGCAGTTTGCAGCCGTGCGCGTGGTGTGCGCCTTCGAGATTTCTGCGGCGATGTCGCCGGTGCCCGCGGTGATCTTGGTCGCCATGTCGAGCGCGGCCACCGGGGATCCTGCCGCGGCGTTGTCGGTCTTGGCCGACAGCGTCGCGTAGTTGGTGTCATGCGCCGTGATCGTGCCACCCGCGCTGTACTTGAGCCCCATGACCTCCAGAGGGAAGTCGAAGGGGTTCGTCCAGACTTTGGTGTTTGCCGTCGCGTCGGCCGCGAGGCTGTCGTCCGCGGCCTTGGTCCAGCTCACGGCGATGTCCGAGAGCTGATCCACGGCATCGGTCCCACCGATGTCCAGGGCGATGTCTCCGCCGATGCGCTTCTTGAGGGCTGTCAGGTTGGTGTCGGTCATTGCTCAGTCCTTCCTCACCACGATCCGATGACCTGGCCGCCCGGGTTCTCGTGGAACCAGTTGCCGTAGCAGCCGAGCCGGCCCTGGTACGCATCGTCGTTCGAGGCGCGCAGGAGCTTGCCGGCGCCGTCCTCATTCAGCAGCATCGGGCACTCGCCAGCGCTGCGGAAGTAGATCTGCGCCATGTCCTCGAGCCAGAAGTAGCCCTGGGGGCAGTCGGGCTCGGAGATGATCTTGATCGGCCCGGTCGCACCGTCCGCTTCGAGGGCACGGAAGCCGATGCTCGCCATGTCCGTCTTGACGTCGATGAACCGCTTCGAGCCCATCTCCTTGACCACGTCGCGGAAGTCGAGCGGGTGGGTCCAGAGGACAAGCTCGCCGTCGATGCCGACGAGGTGCCCTTCGGCCGCCGCGTCGATGATCGTCTCTTCCTTCGGCTTGCCGCCACCGGTGACGCGGGTGCCCGAGAGGCGCTCCACATCGCCAACCGTGCGGTCCAGGCCCATGAACGACTCGCCACCGGTCGGCGCCGCGGTCGGGCCCCAGCCGGGCAAGCCCGTCATGGCCAGCGCGTAGTCACCGCCGCGGTGAAAGTAGTCGTTGACCGTGATGCCGGCGACCGTGTTCAGGTTCGCCGACATGGTCAGCTCGGCGTACCCGCTCGCCGCCTTGCGGGCGACCAAGATGATTTGGAGCTGCTTGCTGCTGTCGCGCGTACCCGCGGGGGTCGAGCTCGAGCCGTCGTCCGACGCGAAGGTCAGGTACATCCCCGGCTCGACGCGCGCGAAGTCGCTCCGCGTGCGCAGGCGCAGGGTCGTGCCCGTGAGCGTGGTCGTGCTGTCGAGCCGACCGAGCGATCCGCCGCCGTTGCCCCAGGCGCGCTGGGCCATGGAGCGACCGAACGCGTACCGCGCCTTGTCGGCCTGCTGCTCGAGGGCGTTCAGGACAGCATTCTTGTCGCCGCGCGACCGGGCGATGAGGTCGCCCTGAATGCTGAAGACCTGGTACTCCTTGCGGTGCTGGACGAAGAACCGTTTCTCTTGCGTCGCCCCCTGGTTGTTCAGGGCATCGCCGAAGTTGGCGCTGCCACCCGAGGTGGGGGCGATGGTGACGACAACGTAGCGGCCTTCACCGCCGAAGTTGGTGTCCTTCTTCGCCATCGCGAAGAACTTGGATCGCTTGTAGAGCGGCTCGGCGACGTTGTTGCCCCAAAGCCGCTTGAGCAGCGGAAGCTGCGTGGTGGTTGTTGCGGAAGCGCCCATCGGAGGAGAACCTTTCTCCCCGCCGTGGCGTCAAAAGCTCAGAGTCCGAGCGACGCCCACAGGTCGGGGTCATCGGCGAGCGCCGCGAGTCGCTCATCCCGGGTTTCGAGCCTCATGGTTGAAGCCGGGGCGTTCGCAATGCTCGGTGCGAGTGACTGTCCTGGCGTTCTCCGCGCCGTCCCCGGCTTCGCTTGCGCGCGGGTTTCCGGTCCCGCACCCGGCCCTGAGCCGGCAGCTTCCTTTTTTTCGCCTGCGCCCGGCTGAAGCAACTCCGGGTGATCGCGCAGGTAGAGCTCGGCGCTTTGCAGCGCTTGAGGTAGGTCGTGACGCATGATGCGCGCAAAGTCAACGGCACCCTCGCCGTACTCATTGGCGATGAACTCTTCGAGCTCCGCCGCGACTACTTCGGCACCGCGCGTCTCAGCCAATTTTGCCAGGTTCGGCCAGCGATCGTTCTGCACGTTCGCCAAGATCGCGCGGCGCGTGGTGCCCACGTTCTCGTGGAACTCTGCAACGCGCTCGCGTTCCTTTTCCTTCTTCTCCCAGGCGTCGAGCCGGGCCTTCATCTCTTCGCGTTCGACGTCTTCGGGCTTCTTGCCGCCCTTGGCCATGTGCAGCGACAGCTCCGTGTAGAGCTTCGCGCCGTCCATGCGCGTCATGCGGCCCAACGTGTCGATCACCTGCGCCGGATCGCCGCTTTGCAGCATGCGGATGTCCGCGGAGATCTGATCGCGCAGCGCGTAGACCGTGTCTTTGTCGCGCTTGAGCTCGGAGATGGTGCCTTGGAGCTTCTTCGCGCGCTTTTCGGCCTGAGACCAGAGCCGATGGGCTTTCTGAGTGAGGTCTTTTGCCGCGTTGGCAGCCTTTTTCACGCGATCGGGCGTCCACGGGCGATCGTCGGAGAAGTCTTCGGCCTCGGCCGCGTCTTTTGTCGCATCCGGTGATGGTTTCGCGCCTTCTGCGGTTGTTTCGTCGCCTGCCTGCGTCTCTTGGGTGTTCGTCGCGTCCGTTTCGCCGCTTTCGGTCTCGGTGGGCGGCTTGATCTCGTCGATCGCCGCCGCCAGCAGGGCCCCCGGTGCCATCTGTGGTTCGCTCATGCCGCCATTCCTTGTGGTGCGCCTGCCATTGGACCCCCGGGCCCTGCAGGTGGCGCGTTGGATGCCGCTTCGACGGCCATTTTCGCGATCAGCTCTTCGACGTCTTCGTGGAACTGGATCACCAGGTCCACCTTCTCGGGGTCGACGCCATCCGCCTCGAGCTGGTTGATCTTCTCGGCTGCGATCTTCTTCGCGAGCTTGAGGTTCAGGTAGGAGTGCGGGATGGCCGCCTCGTAGTTGCCGGTCTTGAGCAGGTCGGCGAGCTTGCGCTTGATGTTGCGCTCGGGCGCTGTCGCATCGCCGAACGCGGCTTGCACGTCCGGGAATTCGAGCATGGAACGCACCTCTTCGAGCGTGAACACTCCGCTCTTCAGGTACTCGATCAGCCGGCTCATCTTGGCCGCGGGCAGGTTCGGGAGCAGGTTCGTCGGCCACACCTTCAGCCGGTACAAGGCCTCGTCGAGATCCACATCCGTCCACTGAATGCGTTTCAGCTTCTTGTCATCGCCCCACACCACATCGAAAGCCACGTCGTTGGCCGCCGCGTACTCCGCGAGCATACGGCAGCAGTCCACGGCCATGCGGGCGCTGTCCTGGTGGAACCACTCCCAGGCCATGAACGCGTTCGTGTGACGGATGTTCTGCTCGTCGGCCAGGTGCTGCAGCGCCGGGGCGTGTTCGATTCCCGCGGGCTTCTGGGCGGCAATGGACAGCTCGCTGAGACCGGCCTGTTTCTCCGCCCAGGCGATGATCTTGTCGATACGCGCCAGATATTCCGCCGGCACCGACGCGGGCGTGAAGTACTGCAAGGATGAGCCGGGCGGCTGGTCGCTTTCCATGACCGTCGCCCATGCGTTCGTGAGCTGCGCCGGATTGATGTTCGCCTTGCGCCAGGTCACCACGAGCGGGCGGGCGTGGAGGTGCATGATTCCATCCACCCGGGTGTTCATCCGGTTCAGCGCGAGCTGCGCGCCGGCCAGCGTCTCGGGCAGCGAACGACTCCACCAGCCGATGGGCTTCTTCTGCGGCTTGAACCAGGCGATGGGGAAGTAGTCGAACGGCCACGGCTCGTCGTAGAGTGTCTCGCCCTCGACGCAGATCACGTGCCGGCCGTCGTGGTTCGCCTCGCACGCATTCCCCTTCGCGTCGCGTCCCCAGGCCTCGGGCTTCTTCCGGTCGACGCGCCCGCTTGGACGGTGCCAGAGCTCGGCCACCTCGATCATGTCCGTCACGTGGCCCGGGTCGGATGTGTCGTCGAAGCGCACCGAATAGCGCCAGGCCGACACCTTGGCGTTCTTGATCGCATCGAGCACCCGAGGCTCGGCGTCCTTGTAGCGGTCGAGCAGCACTGACCGATCGACCGTCTGCACGTGCGCGCATTGCCGTGGATCGCCGCGCAGGGCCTCGCGCTCCGGGACGAACACCTCCCACTCGAAGACGCGCTCGCCCGACACGCGCATGTTGGCGTAGTCCGGCGTCCATTTCACACCGCCGGCCTTGAACAGGTTGCCATCGAAGCACACGTCCACGCCGACGGGGCCATAGATCTGGTTGTCGTAGAAGATGCCCTCGACGGCGCGCTGCATGCCCGTCGCCTTCTCGCGTTGCTCTTCGTTGCCTTCGTCGGTCAGAAAGAACGGTCGCACCTTGTTGCGCAGCAGGTGGTTCACCTTCGTGTCGACGCAGGCCTGAATGACGTTGTAGCCGGGCGGCTCCATGTCCAGGAATGGCAAGGCCGACGAGGCGTACTCACGGAGTCCGTTGCGGGTGTTGCCGAAGTAGAGAGCGAGACTGTCGTCGGCGTCCTGCTCGCGCATCTCGCCCTGCTCTTCGCGCAGGCGCATGGCGATCCGCCACACCTCGCTGTGCGCCTCGCCCTCGGGCAGCGTGAACCACGGGTCAATCCGCACCAGTCACCCCACACGCTTGGAGCCCGTGCTCGCGACAGAAGCCCGGCGCCATGCGCCACGGCTTGCCCGGACAGCCGGGCACAGAGCAGCCGTTGGAAGTTGGGGAGTCAGGGGACTGGACCTTCACGACGGGGTGGGTACTCGCAAGCGCTTCGGCCACGGCGACGGGATGGAGCTCGAACTCCACTTCGCTCTCACCTTCGCGCCAGCGCAGGCGGAGCACTCCGGCTTCGCGAGCCGTACTTGCAAGTTTCTCGAGAAGGTCCGGGTCCACTGGTCCCCGGCGGAGGGTGTCGGCGCCGGGCGCGGCTCTGGTCAACCCAGGCGCGTGCCGGTCATGCGCCCGATGGCGCCCAGCATGGGGTCTGCGGGTGCATTCAGGCGGGCGAGCGCGGCCAGGAGATCGCGGTCGCGTGCGGGTTCTGGGGGTGCCGGCAGCCGCGGGGGGTTGGTCGCCCCGAGCGCCAGGGGCGGCACGTAGTCGGCGTGCCGTCCGTCGCGGGTGCGGGGCAACGCGTAGATGATGCCGCCCTGGGTCACGCGGCGCTTCACGCCCATGAGATCCTGCCGGAGCATCGGGTTTCGGGGCAGCGACACGCGGTGCTCTTGCACCAAGACGTGCAACGTCTTGATGCCGTCGTAGCGGGTCTGCTGCGTCGCCGTTTCCTCGAAGAGCTCGAGCTTGCGCGGCGAGCCGTCCGGGCGCGATGGCAGGTGCGCCGCGACGTCGCTCAGCGAGTCCACCGACCACTGGTCAGTGGTGACGCCCACAAGCCCATACTCGAAAAGGTCGTCGGCCATCTCCGTGAAGACGGCGCGCGGCGACAGCGGCGTGCCTTTGGGCACCCACTGCTTGGCGAGCACCACGGAGTACATGGGCTCCATGCTCGGGCCCATGCCGTCGCACGTCCACACCGTGAGCGTCCATGCGTTCGATCGCGTCGCGGGATCCATCGTCGCGACGTAGAAGTGATTCTTGATGAACGGCACGGGCGCGTCCGTCGCGCGCTCCACCGCGTCGAGCTCCTCTTGCAAGAAGACCTGCGTCTCGCCGTCCGCGAACTCGCCGAGTGCGTCGGTGCGGTAGGCGATCGGATCTTGCTTCTTGAGCTGCGTTTCCTTCTCGGGCGTCCAGTACACCGGGTTGAACGCACGACCCGGCCCCTTCATCACCACGAGCTCGCGCGTCGGATGGCCGAAGAACTCTTGCACCCACTCGTAGATCGGCCCCTCCGGCGCGAACGGTGAGCCTGGGTAGAGGATCTGCGCGCCGGGCAGCATGCGCCCGAGGATTGCACGGCGGCTATCCTCGAGATTCACCACGCCGTCATCGCTGCCGAGCAGACGCGGCGCCTCGTCGAAGACCGCGCCGGCGAGCCAGCGACCCACCAGCGACGAGCCCGCGCGCTTGCCCGCGGTGATGACCACCTCGACGATGCGCCCCGTCGACCCCTGCCGGATGAGCAAGGATTCTTGCTCTTCACCCACCAGGAACGACCGGAGCGCGCTCTTCGCCAGGAGCGTGCCCTTCAGGTGGTCGAAGATGATGCCGGCCTTGTCCTTGTCGACGGACACCACCGGCACCCGCGCAATCTCGCCCGGCCGGAGGCTCGACAGGTCGCAGGTCTGCACCGCCCGAAACGCGCACGCCGCACTCAGCAACGACTTCGCCGCGCGAATGCCCGCCAGCAGAATCAGCTCGAGCGGCATCACCTCGGGCGGGCGCACGCCACCGAGCACCGCCCGTACCTCTGGATCGTCCCAGAGCTCGCCCAGGGGCTTGCCGTCCAGCACGCGACACACCGCGCGCTGAACATTCGTCGCCGTCGTCAGTCCGAAGAGCTCGCGATGAGTGAGCAGCGTCTCGAGGTCGAGCGCCTCACGCTGCTGCTTCTTCACGGCGCCTGATCTCCAGCGCCATCTTGCGGAGCACGCGCTGCTCCTGTCGACCGATGGCTCGCCCGCGCGCGCCTCGAGCCCGCAGAACACTGAGCTTGCGCTCGGCTCGCTTGCGGCACGCCAGAATCACACCAGGTCGTTCTCTCATTGCATCCTCGCGAAGTAGTTGAGTCGCGCGTCGAGCAGCTTCCGGCAGACCAGGTCCACGCACCCTCGCCCCATCGTCTCCCCACGTTCGGCGCCGATGGCTACGCCTTCGTCGAAACTGAGCGCCGCCTCGTACGGCCGCCCGGCCCTGTCGCGCATCTCGACGATGTAGCCGCTGTCACCGCCGTCCGCGGCAGAGCCACGAATACGCTTCACGTTCACGCGCTCGAAGCCCTGGCCCGCGAGCTGGCTCTGAACACCGGCGCCGAGCGCGGCCATGAACTGCCGCTCCTGCCGCTCGATGTCATCGGACTCGGCCGCCGTCACCGCGTTCGTCGCCACCGCCTGGTGGTCCGTCGCGTGGATCATGTCCATGACCTCGTTGGCGAGCTGTGGGTCGTCCCGCCGGCGGTCGTAATCCGGGCTCTCGAGCATTGAAGGCGTCGGCCGCTTGCTCATCTTCCATGCGTCGTTGTCGGTCATGGCGTTGCTCCTCTCGCGTGCGCCTTGCCGCGATGCACCTTCAACGCGTGCTCGCTCGTCCACTGCTTGCTTCCCGGCGGGCAGTCGGGGCAGGTGATGACGTGGAGCGAGATGGCGAAGTCTGCATCGCCGGGCATGTTCGGCGGCACCACCGGCAGGCTGCGATCGATGCCGACAAGCGGCGCACTGCCGAGCTCTGCCAGCATGGACTCGTCCACCTGCTCCACGAACTCGAGCACGGCGTGCTGGGCCGGGTACAGAAACACCTTGCCCTCGGGCGTCGTGATGCGAACCCACGGCCCCACCTGCTCGAGCACCCAGTCGTCCGCCGCCGTCAGGTGCCGGCGCATCGTGCCGTGGATGCGCGCCTCGATCAGCAGCTGAACACTCGCCAGCTTCACTTGACTGCCGCCAGCTTGAAGCGCGCCAAGTTCCCGGGCGCCGCCGACTGCTTGGACTGCAGCACCCTCACCATCTCGCGCACCGTCACCGCCAAGTGCTCCGCACGCGCGCCGTCCTTGCCCGCACGGTCCACGTACGCCACGCCCTTCTCGCTGCCTTGCCCCACCTCCACCGCGAGCGTTTGGTAGTAGCCCGCCAGCGCCCAGTGACGCGCCTGCTGGTAGATCAGAAGCTCAATCTGCGCCGTCTTGCCCGCGACGCTCGGCAGCTCCTTCATCAGCTGCAGCGCGATGCCCATGGCCTTGCGCGCCGTGTCGTCAATGGGCTCTTTGCCGTCCGCCGTGTTCGCGTTGATGCCCATCAGCGCCGCAAGGCCGAGCCGCCAGTGCAGACTCACCCGCTTGCGCTTCGTCGATACCTTCTCCGCGTACGAACGCCCCGGGTGCGGATTCTTGCGGTGCCGACGGCGCTGCTCCGACGCGATTTTCGCCAACCTGTCGGCCACCGTCCGGCCAGGAAAGTGCGAAATGACCTTGTCGTCCTCGTCCACCATGGCGCGCTGGTCGTGCGCGCGCGCGGCGGATCTGGTCAACGGGGCGCGCTACGGGTACCGGCCGCCGTCGCGCACGATCGCCCTCGTCGGGCCCACCCACCTCACCGCTTCGATCGGAGGCAGCAGCTCGGGGACGTGTCGAGCACTCGAGCTCGGGGGCACGGGCTCGGTCGACTTCCACCGCCACACCACCAGCCCGACCACGACGGACGCGAACACGAGAGCGAGGACCAGGACGAGCAGTCGGCGGGGCATGGGTGGGCTGACACCGGGGGAATGGGCGTGTTCCGGGGGGCCCCGGCCTTCGACCCCCCGGGGGGGCCAAATCGGGGGGCGACCGGGAAAAGCTGGGGGCCGGTGGGGGAGCTGGGGGCCGGTGGGGGGTGCTCGAGCTGCCCCGCTAGCACAGCACCCTAGTGGGGCACACAACGATTCCGGCCTGTTGCGCTGCCTCGCGGGGGCCCACGGCCCCACACGCGCCCAATTGCTAGCTCAGTGGGTGTATCCCAAAGTTCACACTCCTACCCTCGGCGCAACTATTGACGCACCCCACCACCTGTGAACCACAGTTCACACGCCTACCCAGACCTACACCCCTCTCACCCCACTCCAAGCTCCCGTCCGCCACTCCGGCCCGCGGACCGTGGGACCGTGGGACACCGTGGGACACCGTGGGACTTGGGTGCAGGGTCCCACGGGGCAAGAGCAAGTGTGGGACACCGTGGGACGCCCCCCCTCTTAGGGGCGGCCCACACCCGTGTCCCACGCTTGCGGATCCACTACCCACGGTCGACCGGCCGAGCCCAAGGCCTCCCAGCGGAGTCGGGCTGGGGCTGAGAATGGCTCAGACGGTGTCCAGGCGACCCCTACCGCCCAACCGACCCAAAGCGCCAGCCCCCGGCCAGCCCGTGGCGCCGTGCGGGGTTCGTTTCTCCAGCGTGGGACGGCGTGGGACTGTGGGGCGGCCCACGGGGGGTCCCACACCTAGGGTCCCACACCTCGAGTGCTTAATTTCCCACCCTCGAGAGTCCCACGGCCCACCGGCCGGACCCCAACGCCAGAACTCCGCGCGCTAGCTCTCCGCGTCCAGCCTCGCGCGGACCCACTCGGACAGCGAGACCGCGGCGGCGCTCGCGGCCTGCCGCCATCGCGTGATCTGCTCCGCGCTCACCCGCACAAGCATCTGTGCCGGGTACTCGCGCGGTCCCGCGCCTCGACGGTAGCGCCCGAGCTTGGTGCGGCGGCGGTCGGTCACGGCAGGCTCATGACGCCACCGCCTCGCGCGCCCAGCGCGCGGCGTCGTCGAGCGCTGCCTGCGAGCGGCCGCCGCCGCGCGTCTCGCAGAGAGCGTCGAGCGGGCACTCGGGGATCGTCGCGAGCATGCGGTCGCATGGTCCCTCGGAGTAGTAGTGATCGACGCGGCCATCAGCGCGATCGACCCGCGTCCAGCCGAGCTCGGTGAGCAGCGTGTGGAGTGCTTCGTGTGTCATACCCGCAGTATATACACCCGGCGCCCCCGCGCAAGGGGTCAGCCAATCTTTTTGCAGCCCGCGCGCCGCCCGGCGGGTTCAGGCGGAGTGCGCGACACATGCAGAGACGTTGCACAGGCCCGCATACAGGACAATCGGGCCCGCGCGCACGTCACCAAATCCGGGGGAACTTCTGGCTCCACACCCCGGTCAACGGGGCGCGCGAGGACGGTCCCACTCGCCGCGAGATCCGCCTCCGCCTCGCGTAACCCCGCGACCGCGCGCACGTCACCAAATCCGGGGGAACTTCTGGCTCCACACCCCGGTCAACG
>ERZ1292623.930-Hain-H51-01um-R1-930-length-29398-cov-7_pt1 | contig 29398 bp, 32 predicted proteins | sample MGYA00564398_ERZ1292623 | MGnify/ENA primary metagenome ERZ1292623 (study PRJEB36523, sample SAMEA6512633) | groundwater metagenome | collected 2019-01-07 | study: AquaDiva: Metagenomics assemblies of 32 groundwater samples | reverse complement strand
ACTGGAAACAGCTAAGAAACTTCTTGCGTTGGAAACTAATGATTATCACCCTTACTTATGGGTAATTGTCGCCTCTTATTATTCAATGTATTACATTGCTAATGCTGTACTCTTAAAATTAGGCTATAAAGTAGGAGACAAAGTTAGCCACAAAGTGACTGCTGATGCGATTATTGTTTTTGCCAGAAATAAACTCAAGAAAAACTTCTTGGAAGAATATGAGAATGTTCAGGCAGACGCACTGGAATTAATATCACAGCGAACAGATGCTTTATTGAAATCACTCGATGAAGAACGAGAAAAACGATCAAAATTCCAATACCAAATGGATGAGCAGGCAAAGAGAGGAAAAGCCATTACTTCTTTGGAACGGGCTAAAGAATTTGTGTTTGAGATAAAGAAATTGCTGTAAGAACAGAGCGAGTTTTATTTTAAATTCTAAACTATTTATAATTTACAGCCCGGTAAGATTAAATACTAGTAAAAACTGGCATAAACATGGCAACATTGTATGGCAAAAAGAATATTGAAGCTACAGTCTATGACGCACATGGCGGTTTTAATTGGAGAGACCATGAAGATAAAAAGCTTAAAGGAATCGTCTGTGATCCTGGATGCGACTATTGTATGGGTAAAGCTTAACGCTTGATTAACTTAGGTAAATAACTACTCAAAATAAACACAATCAAAATTGAGATAATAAACAAAATTATTTTTGGATAATCAACATCATTATCAGGAGTTATGATTGTAACTGATTCATCACAAGAAGCACATGAAGCGCCACCGCAGTCTACGCCCGTTTCATCATGATCTTTCTTATTATTAAAACACCAAGAACAAAACTCAGTCGAACCTACAATATCAGGATCAAAATTTAATGATAATGTTGGGACAAGCCCATCCAAAACCAAGTTCAAACGAGCTTTGCCGCCAATAATTGCCTCAACACCACCACATTTTAGTTCAGTAGAAACTTCTTGTTTAGTATAAGCTTTTTGGCAAGGGTCAAGTTTTAACAAAAATTCTAAATTTAATACCTCGCCTGCGCTTAATCCCTGCGCGTTAAAACAATTAATAATTTGCTGTTCAGTCAGCTTTCCACCAGACTGTACAGAATAACCATCAAAAGTACGCAGATTCAATGAATTGTAACTCGAAGGGGCTGAACCAACCGCGTTTATACTAACTGAAGCAATACCATTGGAGATACCTTTTAATTGAAGCCTGATATCACGTATACCATCATTATCCAAATCTATAGACCTTCTCTCTCTAAGCTTAAGCTTTATAATCATTCCAAGAATATCTAAAATTACTAAATCTTTTTTTACATCAAGAAACTTAACTACATAGTTACCATCATTAACATTAAAGTCAATAACTGCCCCAACTGCTCCGGTGCTAGCCCTACCAAATATTGAACTAAGTGGGGGGAATAATAAACCAACTGCTGTTTCATCAAGTTCAGCATTATCATTAGAACTACCTGAACTGCCGCCAGAACTACCACTACTACCATCGGAACCACCACCACTAGTTTCTGAAACATCTACCGTAAACGTGCGTATTGCTGAATAACTGGAATTAGTTTTATTATCACTTGCAAGAACACGCCAATAATAAGTGTTAAAAGAAAGGACGCCTGTTTCAACACCGGTAGTATTAGATGATTCAATCACAGTATCATTTACATATGTAAAAGTAGAGAACGCTTTATCTGTAGAGACTTCTACCACATAATGAAGAGCACTATCAGGATCCGTTGTATTTGACCAATTCAAAAGAGCAGTAATAGCTCCCTTACGATATACCGTATTATTACCCGGAGTATCTAATTTTGGGACTAAAGGAGGAAGATCAAGAAGTACTTGAATTACAGGAGTACTACCAGTTAAGTTAAACCTTATCCCACCCACAATAGTATTATTAGTAGCATTAGCAGTAAAATTAGTTTCATACGTTCTACCACTTGACCGATCATAATATTCAGTTAAAGTAAACACGTCAGTTGTACCAGCAACACCAGTAGAACCATTAGAAACACCAGCAAGAGAAGTATTAGATATATTAATACCAAGATTTGCCCCCACTGAACCATTATCAAGGGTAATATTTACCATGGCAAACCACTGTACATAAATAATACCAGCAGAAGAGTTTATCCTAACATCGGTTGAATTAACCACATAAGTGCTTGCCAGCCCATTACCTGAAGAGTTTACGTCAAGTGTGTTGTTTGTAAATGTGTTGTTTGTAAATGTGTTGTTAATAGAAGTGTCATTTACCAAAAACCCATTTGGAAATCTTAAGATGGAATTATTGATAAGAGAGTTGTTACTTGAATCCTTAAAAATAATTCCAGCACTGTCAGCACCCACACCAGTTTCTATAATGTTCATGTCCAATAAGCTGTCTGATACATTTGAGAATAAGATACCGTAAAGTGAACTATTTTTTATAACATTACCGATCAAAGTTATATTTGTAAACGCATCTGGACCATCAAACCTCATGCCTGATATTGAAAGATTAATCAAACTGTTCCTTCGTGCATAAAAATTAAAAAATCCTGAATTTGCATCGATACCAAAGCTACCATGAGTAATATTGTTATCAACAAAAGTAAAATTTGCAGATTCACCAATAGTTATTCCAGTAATTGAATAAGTAATAGTGTTATTTGCAAGTATTGATTCATTAAAAGTAACAGCATAAATCCCCGATGTATCCACATTATTTATAGAATTATTTAATACTGAAATATTTATGCCGCCAACGGTGATACCATAACGTGAGATGTTATCAATAAAATTCCCGCTAATGGTAACATTTGAATTAGACGAATTACCATTGAATGTTCCACTCTTCCCGGCAACAGCAATACCATCTGTAGCATTTTTAATTGTATTATTTGCAATTATTGAACCATTCACGAACAATAACATGATTGCGAAACCATTACTACCACCAGAAGGACGAATGTTTGTAAAAGTATTATTAATTATAGAGACATTATTACCTACAATCTCTACAGCACCACCATCTCCACGAGATGTACCATTAAAAATATTATGTTTTATTACCCAATTATCAGCTATAACATTATTAACATCAGGGTTACTTCGATCTGCTTGCAAAGTTGTACCATTCTCAAATCTGTTACCATCTATAGTTATGTTAACACCTTCAAGTCTAACAGCAATACCGGCACCATTGCTAGACCAAAAAGTGTTATTAATAATTAAGCTGTTGAATAAGAATGCGTCATTTGTTTCAATAATACTTGCAAGACCAGCACTTGAATTAACAAATGCAGATATGATAGAAACATTTGTTGTATTTTCTGAAAATCTAAAACCACGACTTGAAGCAGTATCCCCAGCAGCATAATTAAGTGTGATGTTATGAAATATTGAATGACTGCCATTACCAATAAGCAACATATTTTTCCCAACTGTAGTATTTATTATAGATAGATTTCCATACGTATTGTAAAAGGATTCATAAACATTAATAGCATTAGTCTCAGTCATATTAAAAACAATATCCGTAAAATAAGAATTATTGGTATGATTAACTAATATCCCAATAGTAAAACCCTGAAAATTACAACCATTTGTTATTGTAATGTTAGAAAACTGGTTGTTTATATCACCAGGATAGATATTAAACAATGCATCTTCCGAATCTCCAATAATCACTGAGGCATTGCAGTCAATTCTAATTGAACTATTTGTAACATTAAAGATATTACTATCAGCATCTCCTGAAGTAAGCGTATAAGTGCCAGAACAAAATGTTGTAGAATCATTAATATTCATAGGCGCTTGAGGGGCAACACAGGGGTTACCTGCATAAACAAGGTAAGGCAGAATGACTAAAGCAATAATCACTAACAAAAATGCCCTTTTTTTACTCATAACTTCACCCGTGTAATAACAGTAAATTATTCTATTTAAGCATTATTATACTTAATCCAATCTCCTTCTTGATCTAGTTTCTTGATACTCCCACTGCATCCTATCAGTTCTAGTATTTCACAAAACATAAGCAAACCACCACATTCATCATCTTTATACCAATCAACAATTGCATTTAAGATATTCTTTTCGCTTGACACTTCTCTTTCTCCGCCTATAATATCTTCGTTACTGCCATGCACCCTAACTGAGTAACTGATTGTATGCTTATCTTTACCTAACTCGCTCACTAAAACAAACATATCATAGAGCGGATAACCAGGACAGAACACAAGCTGACTTTTGTGAACAGTATACCGATCACCAGCACTATCAGCTCCTTCATAGATCTGCCATTTAGTCCGCATCCCAAAATCTTTCATCATAGTACCAAGTCCACAGCCCAAAATTATCTTTTTGATTCCTCCAATCTTCTAAGTTCTGCAGCCTTTTTCAAAGCAGCTATCCATCTTTCGTTTAATTTATCAAAAAGATCTTTATACCCGCCTAACTCACAAAAATGATGCATAACCTCTTCGTCATGGTGGTTTCTTTTAATAGTTTCATTATACTCCCAGCAAGCATCACTCAAGCGGGTAAGGGATAGTTCAACGATATGCCTGCAGTATATTATAGTATAAACCTCAATATTGATTGCTTCACCTTGAGATATCTCTGTTACCCTAGACCCAAGATCAAAGTTATCAGTTATTTCCGTAAACGTTTTGGTAAAAATTTTTGGATGACCTAATAATGGAACTATCTCACCTTCCATTATTCTATCCTCTGCTTTCACATTTAGTAGAATACCACAAAGATTAAAAGTGTATTTGTGGTTTCAGCCGTATGGGGCTTTTTGAGGGGATGCTAAAAGATGATGAATCAGTGTTTCTAAACCCTGAGCATCTAGACTTTGACTACCAGCCTAAACAAATCAAGCACAGGGAGGAGCACCAACAGGTTATAGCAACATGCATAAAACCTTTGCTCAACAGAAGAAATGGAAGCAACCTACTTGTTTATGGCCAGCCGGGAGTTGGCAAGACTGTTAGTATAAAACATGTTATCCAAGAATTAAAACAAACAACTGACAAGGTAAGATTAATCTATATTAATTGTTGGAAGAAAGAAACTGCGTATAGAGTATGCTTAGGCATATGCGAGCAGATAGGATATTCGTGGACACAAGATAAAAATACAGAAGAACTGATTAAAAAGATTAGTGAAATACTAAACAAAGATTCAGCAGTAATTGTTTTTGATGAATTTGATAAACTAGAGGATCATAATGTAGTATACAATTTGATTGAGAGTATCTATAGAAAAACTTTCATACTGATCTCTAATGATAGAGAGGTTATACAAGATATAGACTCGCGGGTAAGATCAAGATTACCTCTTAAAGAATTAGAGTTTGCTAAGTATACTGCAGGACAAACACGTGATATCCTTGAACAACGGAAGAATTATGCGTTTGTAAAGGGTGTGTTTTCAGAAGGCGCATTTAATACTATTGTAGATACAACAATTAAAACAGGTGACATCAGGTTTGGATTACACCTACTCAGAGAAGCAGGAAATTGCGCTGAGTGCAGGGCATCAAGAATAATTGAAGAGAAAGATGCTAGAGAAGCATTAAGGTCTATTAATTCTTTTATCATAAACAAAGAAACACAGCTCAAAGACAGCGAAAAAGAAATCTTAAAACTTATAAAAGACCATCCTGGCAATAGCACACGCGATCTTTTTGAGTTTTATACTGGAGATAAATCCTATAGAACTTTTCAAAGAATTCTTTACGATTTAGTAGAAGCTAGGATTATAAGTTCAGAAGGGAAAATATTAGAGCACGGTGGTAAAACAAATACTTATTTCTTTGGTATTAAACAATGAATTAGTTTGTATACGCCACGCCGTCATGTCACCTGTTGATAGAGTTTATAAAAAAAAATGCTTTATACTACATAATTGATAACCAAAATCTGGGGGTGAACATAATGTGGCCGTTTAGACTGAAAAATGCTAACTATCTTAGTTGGGAGGACTATATCCGCGAGATGCATAAACGCAGATATGCTCTGTTCCAACATATAGCTACAAAAAAATCTTTAAAAAATACTAATAAAAAAAACAGGGAAGACAACAACATGATAGATGAAGCTACAATAAAAAAAGTTTTTAGTGAACTTTTGAGAGGATTACCAACAAGCGGGGGTGTTAAATATGAACAATAAAGATACAGACATATATTCAGACGATGAAAGAGCTCAAATGCTAGACACTGGTGAGATCGATACAGAAGAAGAAGGGTTCATGATTGGATACTGTTCCTAACTTTTTTTTTCTTTTTTTAGCAATTAGCTGTTATTCTTTTTATGCTGCAAGGAAAATCTTTTGATTCTATTGTAACAACAGGGGTAATACGCTGAAATTCACCTACAAGAGGTATCGGTATATCGCTACTACCAGGAATTAATTCTTTATCAAAAAATCTAGAAGAATAACCACCACCATCAGCCCCAACAATCTTTAAATTGTCAAACATGGTAACACCAGCATAATTACGATCACCCAACACCACAACAGGATTCGTCATACCAATAAAATCTGTAACTAACGCATCAACTGAAGCGCCATCAACAAATAATGTAATCTTACCAGACTGAGTACCAAAGTCATCCCAAACCACACGAACATTCTGCCAAACTTCTTTTTTTACTTCACTAGATGACAAACTGCCCGGCTCAAGATTCAACTTACCGTTACCAACAGATAATTCAATATTCTTATCCAAAAACTTAATCAAAAATATTTTATGGGATGCTTCAGTATCATCAACATAAACATCAAAACTAAATTCTCCATCGAGACCAAGATCAAAAAGTAAATCGTAAGAAGCAAACATATTATTTGAAACTTCAAGCGCTCCATCAACAATAGTACCACCCCTACCAATAATTGGACCACAATTAATAGCTTCAAAATTACAATCTATGTGCGTTGTTAAAACACCAGTTTGTACTAAAAGCTTGTCAATAGAATGGAGCCCGTTATTACTAACAATAACAGAATCATCAGCACATTCATAGCCCAACCTAACATCTGGGCATATCCTCATTGACTCCAGCTCACGTGATACAGCCTCACCTTTTGAGCCAACCAGCCCAGTTGCCCATAAAAAAATTGAAGCCGCACTGATCACAGCAAAAGCAATAAATAAAACAGTTCCAATAACTCTACTACCTTTTTTTTCATAAAACATGATATCACAAAGAAAGATAAATATAAAAAGGTTTTTTCTATAGATAACACTATGAAAATACTAGCATTTACAGATCACCACGCAAATGATAAGAGTTTCCAGAGCGTAAAGAAAAAAGCAGAGAGCGCTGACATGGTTATATGCTGCGGTGACTTTACATGGTATGGGGGTATGATTGAAAAGATATTATTACAATTTAACAAGTTAAGAAAACCAGTTATAATAATACCTGGAAACCATGAAGAAGGAGAACCAGTAGAAGAGATGTGCGAAGAACTGGATAATGTTATAAACGCACATGAACGAATTATCACCACAGATAGCTTTAGCATTTTTGGATATGGCGGCGGCGGATTCACAAAACAAGATGAAAGATTAGAAGTATTAACAAAAAAAGTAAAAGAAAGCATAGAAAAACTACCGCTGATCATGATAACACATGCACCACCGCACGGAACAAATGTGGATAAAATACCACGATACGGACATGTTGGCAATAAATCAATTAATTATGCAATAAAAGAACTAAAACCATTACTCCTACTATGCGGGCATATACATGAAACATTTTCAAGAACTGATAAATTAGGTGATACAATAATAATAAATCCCGGACCTAACGGCAAGATCATCGATATAGATAATTTAAAAAAATTAATAAAGAAAAATTAAAAAGAAAAGTCTTCAAATTGTTTATTTTCTCTTTCTTCGTTTAGTTACTGTTTTCTTACGCGAAGAAGACTTCTTAGCAGCCTTTCTTTTTCTTGCAGCCATTTAACCTCACCTCACTTTTTTATTAGTATAATACTTGTTATATCAAGTTTATTTATATTTAAATGTTTCTATTCACAAAAAAATTTAGAAAAAAATACTTTTTGCGTTCATAAAAATTATTTTTTCAACTTCTGTTGGATCAAGCTGAAGAATTTGGGATATTTTATTTATTGTAAACACAATATTTTTTGGTTCATTACGTTCACCTTTTACATTACACAAAAAAGGAGAGTCAGTTTCAGTTAACAAATTCTTTAAGCTAACCTCTTTCACAATTTTTTGAAAATGTTCAGAATGATTAATAATTGGCGGAATGGATAGATACATGCCTAATTTCTCAATTTCTTTAACAAGCCTAAATTTACCGCTAAAACAATGAAATACGGCCTTTTTTACATCTGACTCTTGGACTAATTTAACCACATCTGACTCTGCTTTCCTTGAATGAAGAATCACAGGTTTATCATACTTTTTAGCAAGATCAAAAAAACGCAGCAAAACTTCCTTTTGTTTGTCAATATGCAAGTTATCCGTGTAGTCTAAACCAATCTCACCAAATGCAACACAATCATCAACATGTTTTTCAATGAAATCAAAAGTTTTGTCTACATTTTTTTTAGAAAGTTTAACAACATCAAGCGGATACAAACCAAATGCTGGTCTGATTAATGAAAATTTTTTAGAAAGACTGAGAATTTTTTTGTTGCTAGCAATATCAACACCATTGCAAATAACAAACGAGACACCAACATTTTTTGCGCGATCAATAACTATACTACGATCAACATCAAAATCATTAAAATCAAGATGGGCATGAATATCAACAAGCATAACATTATAACAAAAATAACTTTTAAAAATTTATCTAAACAAAAATGCCTATCAAATAAAGAATAAGCTTCCATAACCAAGGCAAAATATTAATGAAAACTAACAAAAGCATGAAAACAGTCATGAAAGAATATAATTTATTAGCCTTCTCATTGTCTTTAATAAAAACAGAAATACCAGTTAAGAACATTCTGCCACCGTCCACTGGACCAAGAGGTAATAAATTAAATAATCCAACCCCGATATTCAGTATAACCCCCCAAAACACTAAAAAATAAATCCAAATCAAAACAGGATGATCATCCTTGTCTAATTGTGAATTAGTAACCTTAAAACCAAGGAAACCAACTGATGGGTTGTCAGGATTCTCAACAGCAACAACAGAATACTCAGATTTATCAGTACGAATTTTTACTACAACCCCTGGAACAAGATCGACAACAGCCTTTCTAAAGTTATTAGTATCCTTAGTTTCAACATTGTTTAATTCCATTAAATAATCCCCAGCCATTATCCCTGCTAGATCAATTGGTGAACCAGCACTAACATCTACAATCTCCAAACCAGGAACAGCAAGAGAAGATATTAATGGATTCAGGATGAGACTAAGTATCAAAATAAAAAAGCCAGCAGTTAAAAAATTAGCAAACGGCCCAGCACTAAAAACCTCTAATTGAGCTTTCTTTGACTTTTTTGAAAGAATCTCTTCATCAGGCTCAACAAAAGCAGCAAGTATAGGGCCAAGAAATGCAACACCGGACGATTTAACTGGAATATTGTTTAGCCTGGAATAAACCCCATGAAAAAACTCATGAACCAATGCCAAGACAAAAATGCTAATAATCCAATGCCAAAACCCAAGTACAGGCAAATCTGGACTTACTTGAACACCTGGCAGTATTGGAGCAAGACCAGGATCTGATCCAGGAACGAACACCAGCTTACCAGTAAGCCATATTAACATAACAACAATTACAGCCATTGCAATAAAACCAATAAATATAGACAAATACCCAAGAAGATTCAGCAATCGCGGAACTTTCTTAGCAAGCCAATCCATCAAAGAAAGACCAATCTTTGTGCGATACATAATAAATATCTTATTCTGAACAACAAACTTATCACGCTTCCAAAAAAAAATAATAATGATAATAAAGTAAAATGCTAACGCTAATACTATATCAAGATTCATCTACTTACTAGCCTTGCTCTTTATAGGTCTAAATGCTTTACAACCACAAGACCTACAGGCCACCTTTTTTTGTAACACTCTTTGCATGTCTGTACGTTTTTTTGTCTTACACTTTCTACACACAAAAACACCACGATGTAATCTTGCTGCAGCCTCAGGAAATTTTGCCATTATTTTTTACCTCTCAAAACCTTCTGACCAAGCATAGTCCAATATGCCACTTGCGCTCCTTCTTTAATATCTTCTTTAATCTCATCCGGGATTGTAATATCAAATGTTTCATAAGTATCAACATCCATAACATTTGCTTTATCATTCACCATACTTAAAACTTGCGCAGTTCTTTTCTCAATTATTGGTACAAAAACATTATCATGACCTGGAAGAATCTTAATAATTTTACGCCCATCATTTATGGCTACTGCTTCAACACGGCACTTAGCACTACCATGCTTTCCAGTCTTAGATTTCTGAACACTTTTAACAACACAAGCAACATTATCAAACACCACATAATTACCTGGTTTTAAAGATGCTGCATCCGTTTGCTTCATATTTAAATCAACCATGTAAACAATTAAAAGCAGTGTATTTATAAAATTTTCTTAAAATTTGTGCGTCTACTTGACGTGGATTAATAAAAAAATGTTGTCATTAAGAGTTGATTGTTCATTAATTAAGATGGATGGGATTTAGACATACAACTTATAACCCAGAACCATGTGTTTGCTTAACTACTTACCCTTCAGTTTGGACTCTAACGTGGCTTATTTAACTCACTGCGCAAAGGAATGACATTACCACTATGTCTTATTTGAGGTACTTCAAAACCTAAATGTCTTATTTCTATATTTGCGTTACTTCTTACAACATGAATCAACTTATGAGCCATACATGCATCTAAATGAGTCGGCTTTCTACTTACGCAGCACTGATCTAAGTGGATACCATCATTATCCATAGTCACACTAAATCTATCTTGTTGTGTCATAAATTTTCTCAGAAGATCTCCATGATACACATTGGCAGACGCCCCTTTCTCTGAAGAAATAGCAACTAAACGATCATCTGATCTTGTTACACCATCCACATGTACACAACCAGAAGCGCTACTAGCATAAATTTCACATTCATAATCTCTTGGCAAACATAGTGTAACATCACCGCGCTTACCATTGATATAAACAGGTGAAGCAATAGCTCCTAAAATCTCAACATCATAATCCACTGACAAACCAACACCTGATGGTATACCAAGTTCTCCATGATAATTAATAATAAACAAAGAATCACCCTCCCTTTTAGTATTACAACCGCGTACAACTTGAAATGATGGTTCACCGCTCAATGAAATAAATAAGCTAAGAGGGTCATTGTTGTGGTTATTACCATTGCTCTGTTTAAGGATCACCTTTCTTATTTGCCTTTTAACCCCAGTATCAAGCTTAACAACTTTAGCCACGATATCTTAAACAGAGATAATTATAAAAATGTTCCCCGAAAAACTTAAAAATAGCTATTGTGGGTTATAAAGGAATGGGATATCAAAAATACGTACAAGCACTTTACAAAAAGCCAAAGGTTGGGCTGGGAGGATTATGGAAAGAAAGACTAATCCAATTAAGAAGGGAACAAACTGTAAACAGAATAGAACACCCAACAAGGATTGATAAAGCAAGACAGTACGGTTATAAAGCAAAAAAAGGATTTTCAATAGTTAGAGTAAAGGTAAATCGTGGCGGAAAATTAAGGCCTAGGTTCATGAGCGGAAGAAAACCAGTAAATTACAGAAGAAAATTCGTATTAAAAAAAAATCACCAAATCATAGCCGAAGAAAAAGCAGCAAGAAAATGCAGGAATTGTGAAGTTTTAGGTAGTTATTGGGTATCAAAAGATGGATTATATATATGGTATGAAATAGTTCTAGCAGACAGAGAAAAAGTTTCAACATACAAAGGTTATGAATGGGTTGGAAGAACAGTTGGCAAAGCACATAGAGGTATAACAAGCGCAGGAAGAAAATACAGAGGGCTACGCCACAAAGGAAAAGGCACAGAAAAAATAAGACCAAGCTTAAGAGCCAACAAAGGTAGAGGAAACTAATATCTCTTTCCAAGCATACTGGTTATCAGCCAAATTAAAACTATAAAAACTAAAAATCCAATAAATAAAGCTACAAAAGTAGAAGCAAAGACAAGCACCCCAACAACCACGAATGGGAATAATAATAAAAATAATAGATTATTGTGAATACCACGCAACTGTTTCTTTCTCCTATTATGGATATTAATATAAAAAAATGTAAGCACGATAACAACAGAAATAACAGCAATGAGGATCTTAATCCATGAAGGGTTGCTTAACATTTTATTGAATAACCTCGCTTCTTTAAAAAAGTATTGATTTAAACAGTTCTGAGAAAGTTCTTAGGCTCATCAGCTATTAAGCTTGAAATGATAATGACTAGTAGATTGAGTACTTTTATACGCACTATAAACACTAGAACTTTGCTTTTTATTTTATGTCTCTTAGTTTTTTGCTCATTTCTTGTTTCATTTTAAATATTTTTTTAATGAGATCTTTTCCTTGTTCAAGTTCTACTTGCTCTCCGTAATAGTTAATTCCATTTCGTATCCATCTTATTCTGTCAAATTCTTCAAAATTAAATTCTTTAAGCATGTCTCTTAAGAGCTCTCCTATGCATACATGTGATATTGTTTTATACTCATGTAATATGCAAATCCCCTCTAGTATTTCTCTAAGCGAGTCGTATGCTATTGAAACATAGGTTGAAATGCTTATATTATCTAATGTTGCACGTTTTATAGTCATTTCCTTGTTATCAGCCATTTCTTTTAATGATTTAATAAGCCCAGAATCTTTTGTTGTTTTTTTAATAAGCCCTTTTCTGAAACATTCATTCAAGTCCATTGTATACACCCCTGTATTGATATTCCGTTAAGGACATTATTTATGAGGTGTTTGTTTTTAAGGCCTTTTATATCTTTCACCGTAAACACTTGTATTGTTCTTTTGAGCTTTTTTTCATATACACCGATATTATTTATTTTAGCTATTTTTTCTGAGATAATAAGTATATCAATATCACTTACCTCTGTATCCATGCCTTTTGCTGCTGATCCAAAAAGGATAATTGTTGGTTTTAGATAGAACTTATTTAATGCCATGATAAGCCCAGAATCTTTAATAGCCCTAAGTGTTGCAAATAATTTTATGTCCCTGTATAACTCACTTTCCTGGTTAGCTTTATACAACTTTAACCTTCTTTCTTCTCTTTCAAGAAGTATCCCTTTTTTTGCGAACTGTTGAAGCTTTTTACTTACTGTTGCTGGCGCTTTATTAATAATTCTTGCTAATTCCCTTACATTAAACTCCCTTACTGGCTCTTCCATAAATCGCTCTAAAATGTTTAATTCTTTGAACATATGTTTATTTTATTAAACATATGTTTAAATAATTTTTGGTTTCGGCTGGGTTAGCGCAAATTAAAAGTCTGACTAGAATTTTTTCTTAGAAAAGCATGGCGGAACGCCCCCTCTTCATTAGTTAGGTGTTGTTGTGCTATAGGTTTTGCTTGCTTAATCCTATTCGCACCAACCCCGCAGTATCCAAAAGCTATTTAAATAAAAACCTTCTATAGCTTAAATAAAAGAGAGATGTGAATGATGAAAAAAAGCATATTAGTATTTCTATGCACATTGATATTGATTAGTATGGCTTCTGCATTAGATATAAGCTTTACAAACCCAACTGAAGGAGCACAGTTTAATGGAAGCTATGTAGAAGTAACATTAGACAAATCCGTAGATATATACGCAAACGCAACACAAGTTGAGCTATTCTACAAGAATACTGCCTCAGCTACATACTTATCACTAACAACTAACACCACAACAAACCTAACACATTACACATTATACTATGATTTTACCGGAGAAAGTGAAAGCAAAGACGCAGGATTAAAAGCAGTTGTAACAAATTACTCTGGTGAATTAATTGAAAAAGAAATAATCTTTAATTTAAATCTACTAAGCCCATGGCATACAGCATTACCTAACCTGACATTTCAAGAAGATACTATCAGCACTTCTTTAGACCTTGATGATTATATAAAAGACGATGAAGCTAGAACAATTACTTACAGCGTTTCAGAACCAAGCAATAATAAAATCAGTATCAGCACAGAAAATGTACTAACCGTTACACCAAGCGCAAATTATTCTGGAATAGAAACAATGGAAATAACATTCACAGATGGTTTACATACAAATACTACATACCCAATACTGCTAAATGTAACAGCAGTAAATGACGCTCCATATTTATTAAAAGATATAGAAGACATAAACAAAACACAGGGTAGTACCATAAATATCGCGCTTAATAATTATTTTACAGACATAGAAGGAACAAAGCTAAACTACACGATATCAGAAATAACCTCAGCCACAATAGAAATTGAAAATGAAGAACTAATAATCAAACCAAATAGCGATTTTACCGGAAGTTTTACTTCAACCGTAACTGCAAGCGATGGTGTGCTAACAGTATCCAGCAGAGAATTTAAAGTTATATTAGCAGCTGCAGCTACTGAAACACAACCAGTAGTTACTGACACCAAAGAAAATAAAGAACCAACTATAGGTTCAACAGAACCAAGTGAAACAAGTATTACAGTTCAGCCCGGAGAAAAAAAGAAGTTCAGCATAGAAATAAGCGATGATGATGCAGTATCAGTTGTGTGGAAAGTTAATGATGAAGAACAAACCTCAAGCCAGACAGTAGATAACGGAATAACAAGAAGTTCTATAGAATATGAATTCACTGAAGAAAAAACTCACTCAGTAATTGCAAAAGTATCTGATGGAACCAACACGCTGACAACTGGATGGACTGTTGAAGTAGTAAAAACAGAAACACCCGGCGTTTGCGGAAATGGATTCATAGAATCTGGAGAAAACTGTAACACGTGCGCAGAAGACGCAGGATGTTCAGAAGGTGAATCATGTATTAACGCAGTTTGCATAGCTCAAGAAAAGAATAGCAAATGGAAGGACATTGTTTTAATCTTGGTCATCGCATTGGTAACTATCGGGCTTGTTATATTTAGTTTATGGTACTATAAAAGATTAAAACTAAACTTTGAGCGGCTTGACAAAGAACCAGTTAGAAGTTTCAAACCTAAAAAAAGCGGAATATTATTTACTGGTAAAGAAAACCCAATAGCTGATATTGATGATTTCTTTAGAAGAAAAAAAGAACCACATCAAGAAGCACAAAAAGAAGAAGAAAAATCATCTAGAACAGGAACAGCAATAGCAAGAAACTACATTCATATGGCAATAAAGAGAGGAAGGAGCAAGAAAAGGATTAGTAACGACCTTCAAAGCAAGGGATGGCCTAGTGAACAGATAGAAAAGATTTTAAAGGAATTCTAAACTTTAGGATCATGAATGAATCTGAGATCATTAAGAAGATTAAAGAAGTATTAGAAAAATCAAAAAATCCGCTATACATAATAGATGATGATACAGACGGATTATGTGCCTACCTGCTACTAAAAAGATACTTAAAACGCGGTACTTGTGTAGTAGCAAGAGTATCACCAGAAATAGGCGTAGGATATATGCAATTTGTTCAAAGGTTTAATCCAGATATAATTGTGATATTAGACACCTCAAGATTATTGCAGGAATTCATAGACGCTACCAAATTACCAATTGTATGGATCGATCATCATGAAAAACAGAAAAGAACTGGAGAGATCTATTATTACAATCCAAAAGTGTTTGGTTCAGAAGAGTACACTCCAACAACAGAATGCTGCTGGAATATTGTGAAACAAGACATGTGGATAGCCGGAGTCGGTATCATATCTGACTGGAAAATTCCACCATTCATGGACAAACTTGTAAAAGAATTTCCAGATCTTATCAAAAAAACTGATGATCCTGGAGATATACGGTTTAGCATGCAATTTGGAAAATTAGATAAAATATTTAATGCAATATTCAAAGGAGAAACACAAAACCTGCATAAAGATATAGCCTTACTTGAAAGTATACAATCACCATACGAACTGATTAATGAAGAAGATAAGTATAAAAATATAATTGAAAAATATCATAATGTACAAAATGAATACCAAATACTCCTGAAACAAGCACTAAAAGAAACAAAAAAACCAGGCGAGTTTATCATATTTAAATATAAACTAACCGGGGAATACGCAGTAACTGCAATGATATCAGAAGAGCTACATTATAAATTCCCAGACAAGATGGTAATAGCGGCAAGAGAGAAAGACGGCAACTATATAATCAGCTTAAGAGCAACTAAAGGGGACATACTGCCAGCATTACATAAATCACTAGAAGGAACTACCGGAACTGGCGGCGGACATCCACATGCATGCGGGGCGTTTATACCCATAAATCAGTTTGATGATTTCTTAAATGTATTAAAGAAGGAATGGCTAACTCAGATAGAGCAGTTAGGCTAGCCTGTAAGAATTAAACAATTGAGTTATTCTCTTAGACCGTTCTTTGATTATTTGAGATGGTAACTGCGTTAATTCAGACGCGCTTGTATTATTACGAGAAGAGAACATGGATATATTAAGAACTTCTGGTTTAATCTCATTAATCAAATTAAAAGTTAATCTAAAATCTTTCTCTGATTCAGTTGGATATCCAACAATTACATCAGTAGCTATAGTAATATCCGGAAAAGAGATACGAAATGTTCTAGCTATTTTCTTGAAAGTGTCAACTGTATGAACCCGCTTCATATCCAGCAAAACTTTTTCTGAACCTGACTGTACCGGGATATGAATAAATTTTTTTATCTTAGAAGATTTGTATACATTCACCAAATCGGAAAGTATTTTTTCAACATGCCATGGATTCATCATACCAACACGAACTTCAAAATCCCCATCAATTGATATAATCTCATTAAGAAGTTCTGGAAGGGAAGTTTTAATATCAAATCCGTAACATCCATTATCTTGAGAGGTTAAGTAAATGATCTTACACCCATCATTAACTGCTTTTTTTACTGCACGTTTTATATCACCTACACGGTATGATCTTAGACTACCGCGGGATAATTTAGTAGCACAAAATGTACATTTGTTTAAACATCCTTCGCCTATAGCAATAACCCCTGTATTACGGTCTGCTCTGATAACATTAGTTAAAATTCTATTTTCTTTTAGATTTGAGAAAACATCAGCTTCATTTTCTATAACATTGTTAATACTTGAGATAGAATTTGTATCAAAAACAGCAGTAACATTTGGAATTAACTTTTTAATATTTATTGTTTTAGTTAAGCAACCGCCTACAAAAACTTTTTTATCTCGAGATTTAATATACTGCAATACCTTGGATTGAGTAGCGTTCTTAACCGAGCAAGAATTAACCACAACAACATCTGACTCTTTTTCAGAATCAACAACAACATGCCCGTTTAAAGAAAGAGTTCCTGCAATTTGCTCGGAATCAGCAATGTTAGCCTGACAACCATATGTTTTAATAAAAACCTTCATAAAATACTTGTGAGAATACTATTTTTAAAATTAACTAAACAATGAGCCGTGGGCTGAGTAGTTTAATCCTGCGAATAAAGTGAGCAATAAAGAACAAAATTTAATGGGACAATTTTAATTGTGTAGAACCACTTAGAAGTAACAAATAAATAGAAAGGTTTATAAATTAGGCTATTTTCTTATCAAGATGTCAAATCAAACCATCACTGCATACCTATTGTATCGTCCATCTAATAACGTTGTTGAAGTGAATATGATAAATTTAGAGTTAACGTTATAACTGAAGTTACAAGAGGTACCACGAGAAGACTATGGCATCCTGTTTCAAACGATAGAATACTTAGCGCGGGAACAAGCTGGCGAGGAGGGAATACATACTTTGCTCCAATGGTTTCAAATGATGGAGTTTATCTTAAATTACAAGCAACAAAAGATCAAGATGGGAAAAATATTTTCAAAGAACTTGATTTTAATCCTAAAGATTTTCATGGAGTACAAATAGGACTTGGTTATGGAGATGAACCTCTTCCACAAGAATTATGTGATCTAGTGGAAAGAGATAGTAATTTGGCTGAAATGTATTCAGCAATGGGTATGTATCAACAACAAGCTTTACTCTTGGCAGTTCAACGACAAACAATGAATAATCCGGTCAGTTTTAAAGCAGGAGTTTTATTTTGTAATGGTGATTATAGAGAAAGATCAGCTGATACGCCTGATGCAACTGATGAAAGTGCTGTTTTTAAAGATTTAATAGAATATCACCATTCTCGTGTTGCTCAAATGTATCTTCTTGATGCAATAGATACGCAACAAGGAAAGAAATAAAATGAACTTGAGAACAACAGTAACAAGTGCTAGACTAGGAACTCTTGTTTGGGGTACAGTTAAACTTGAATTAACTGCGCGAGTATATGATGCAGGAACTAGAGAACATACTGCTTCTAAGAAGGGTTTAGATTTAGTTTATGACGAGCTTGATAGGCGTGAAAAAGATTATACTAGCCAAGAGTATGATATAGGACTAGGTCCGTTGCTTCGTGGGGCAAATACAGATTTGTTTGAAAATCCAAATAAAGGTGATCCTAAAACTATGGCTGAATTAATAGCACTTAATCCTAAAGAACGAGCTTTAATCCTTGAACTTGATGGTAGAGAAAGAGATTATACTGGCGGGGCTTCGGTAGATAACCCGCTTGGAATAACCCTTAAAAGAATGCATGGAGCTATTTGCATGGCAGTTCGCAATCCATGTTTCAAACAACTTATGGGAGAAATGGTTGGTTATTACATTCGAGAACTCAATCAGATAGAAGAATTATATCGTATTAAAGCGACAGCTCTAGAGCAGTAATTAGTATCAGATTAAAATTATCCCCCTTTTAAAAAAATATAAACTCTAAAAACAGAATAAATCTTTTCGTTTCGTACGCCCGTTCCCAATAAATTTCTTTTTCAACAGAAACAGACAATATGCTCACCGCACTAAACAATAACCCTAACATCAACAGCAAACGCGCCATCATGATTAATAATCAATGGGTTAATATCAATCTCTTGAATCTCTTTATGAGTCATCATTAGATGAGAAACACCAGAAATAACTTTCAAAACACTTCTCTTATCCAAATTTATATTACGAAAACCATCAAAAACTTTACTAATTTTTAACCCATCAACCATACTAACTGCATCTGCATTACTAACTGGACATGCACGAATAGAAGAATCATCAATAAGCTCAGTAAATATACCCCCAGCACCAACAAGCACTACCGGGCCAAAAGAAGGATCACGTTTGCCGCCAACAATCAAAGAAACATCACCATGAACAAATCTCTGGACAAGCACCCCATCAATATCAGAAGTAATCTTCTTTGCATGCTTAATAATCAGATCATAATTCATAAAAAGTTCTCTACTGTCTCTAACATCAATAGCTACAACCTTTGCATCAGTTTTATGGACAATATCCTTAGAAATTACCTTCAATACCAATGGATAGCCTATTTTTTCAGCAAACAGTAATGCATCAACAGAATCTTTGACCAACATTGCATCAGGAACTTTAATACCAAATAATTTAATCAACCTTTCAGATTCAATACTAGAAAGCACAATATTTTTCGGCATACTAGAAAATAATGCAAAACACATATAAAAGCTTATCCACTTACGCCATTAATGAAAAAGATGGTGGTTATATTCTTACTGCTTATGTTACCAACAGTCATAGCATCTCCACAAAATTATGACAATTTTAAAACCCTTGATCTTAGTGTGCACATAAACGGAAATGTAAGCATAATAAAAGAAAGCAGAGATTCAAGATTAGAAGACCTTGATATATTTTTGGTTTACTATCCTAAAAACGATAAACGACAAGATGTTACAAATAAGGAGATTATAGCAAGCCAACCATCAAAAATTAATAACGGTGACAAAATACAATACCACTGGGATGATGACCAATTAGAATTTGCAGAGTATGGAATAAAAAGTACAATAAGAACAACAAATGAACCGCGACAAATATCTCACAAAATAAATTACCCATTAAGATACATACCAAACAATCTACAAATATACCTAGAAGCAAGCGAGTTCATAGACATTACACCCAAAATAATCTCACAAGCACAGGCTATCACAGAAGGAGAAGATGATTATTATGTCATAATAAACAAACTTGCTGAATGGACAAGAACAAATGTAAACTATACATTGCTCACACTTACTTCAGAGGCAGTACAAAAAAGCTCATGGGTTCTAGATAATAAAATCGGAGTATGTGATGAACTAACAAACCTTTTCATAAGCATGGCAAGAGCTGTAGGCATCCCAGCCAGATTTATCTCAGGGACAGCATACACCAACATAGGAGACCGCTTCGGAAATCATGGATGGGCAGAGGTGTGGTTTCCCAATAATGGTTGGCTGCCAGTTGACGTAACCTACGGCCAATACGGATGGATTGATCCAACTCATGTAAAACTGCAAGAATCACAAGATTCTGGCGACCCCGCAGTAAACTTTGTATGGCGGTCATACAAAACAAAAATAGACGTTGGAGAATTAGCTGTAGATGTTACAATAGATAATTCTGAAAAAAAAGTAGACCAAATGATTAACTTAACTCTTACACCATTAAAGGAAGAAGTAAAATTTGGTAGTTTTCTGCCAGTAGAAGCAAGATTAATTAACCGTCAAGACTATTATTTACCAGTAAAATTAAAACTTACAACAGCACCAGGCGTATACAATGGAGTAAACGAAAAACATTTAGTGCTGAAACCAAGAGAAGAAAGAACAGCATATTTTATAGTAACAGTACCAGATGATATAAACAAGAACCTAACATATACAAGCCAGATAGCAGCTGAAACAACATTTTTAGGAGAATCAAAAATAGATATCATAATAAATAACCATGCAGAATTCTATAGTTTAGATGATGCAATCAAGATAGTAAAACAATCCGAAGAAAGAGCAATAAAGAATGCTCTAACTCAGGTAACAGTAATTTGCACACCGGAAAAAGAAACCTATTATACTTTAGACACTGCAAAAGTAAACTGTAACTTAAAAAACAATAAAAAAACAGACATTAAAAATCTTAACTTATGTGTTTACAATAATTGCATACAAAAAAATATTCCAGGAGCCGGGCAGCAAGATGTTTCATTCAATATTTCAATTGAAGATATAAGGACACCAGTAATGATAATTGAAACCAACGAGAGCATATTACATTACCCAATAGAATTTAAGATAATTAAAAAGCCAAATGTTATCATCAAAAAAATAAACCTTGAAGAAATAAACTATAAAGAAGAGAAGGTATTAGAATTCATATTAAGCTCAGATACAACAATAAGCGATATAAAAGTTGAAGTTAATGGCATCGGAGCGACAGACATACAAGAACTTGTTGGAGATGTACATGTTACTCTTACAATAAAAGGGGCTAAGATAAAAGATGATAAGCTCAAAATCATTGCAAAATACAAAGACCAAGTAGGAAAAGAGTATACAATAGAACAATCAAAGATCGTTAAAGTAATGAATATTCCAATGTACAGGAAGATCATAAATTTTTTTTACCGCTAATATGACCTTGCAATATACACAAAATGCTTAGCTGATTTACCACAAATTATACATGGTAACTTTGGTTTTTCTTCTTCACCTACTTTAATGCCCCGGACAGCAGCGCCCACTTCTTTCTCTACAACTTCAGCACATGCTTTACCATCAGTATCAATAGAACAAAAAGCAGCACGTACAATTTTTTCATTCTTAATCAATTCTTTAGACTCATCAACAGTCTTAGAATTTATGATACTACCATCAAAATAAGATTTAGCTTTACGGATAAGAGTTTGAGTGAACTCATCTTTGATAATCTCAACTTCTTTTAACAAGTCAGACATTTTGATATTTTTTTTAATGTTTTTATCACGGCGAAAAATGACTAGAGTATTCTTTTTTATATCATTAGGTCCAACTTCAATACGAATAGGCACACCCTTCAGTTCCCAATGATTAAATTTCCATCCTGGAGACTTACTTTCATTAGAATCTATAAACACCCTATAATTCTTAAGCTTCTTTCTTAAAGATACACAACGCTTCAAAACATTATCTCTTGAACTATCAAACAGTATAGGCACAATAACAATATGTTTTGGAGCAATATCAAAAGGCAAAACAAGCCCCCTATCATCCCCATGAATTCCAATCATCCCACCATATATTCTAGATATTGCAGGACCGTAACATGTGATGTGAGCATACTGCTCTTTACCACTATTATCCACAAATTTTACATCAAATGGTTTAGAAAACTTCTGACCAAGCAAATGAGTTGAAGGAAGCTGCAAAACTCTGCCAGAAGGCATTAATGCATCAGCTGCATAAGTATGCACTGCTCCAGGAAACTTATCCCATTCAGGTCTCTGAAAAAATATGAATGGAATACCAAAGTAGTCAAGCATAACCTCCTTAGTTGTCTGCATATCCTCCAAAACTTGATTCATAGCCTCTTCTTCAGTTGCAAATGCATCATGAGCTTCAATCCAAATAATCTCTCTTGATCTAATAAACGGACGTGTTGCTTTTGTTTCATAACGATATACTGAACCTGACTGATAAGTTTTTAACGGAAGATCTTGGTAGGAACGAATCCAGTGGGAAAACATTTGATAAAACGCAGTCTCAGATGTTGGTCTTAATGCTAATCTCTCTTCAAATTTTTCTCCATCACCATGCTCTGTAACCCAAAAAACTTCCGGGGCAAACCCCTCAACGTGTTCAGCTTCTATATTAAAGTTTTTTTCGGGAATCAAAACAGGCATAATAACAGGATCATGCCCCTTCTTTTCAAGAGCATGCTCGTAAATATTAAACATACGCTTCATTGCGTAAACACACCATGGGCGATAGACTACAAAACCTTTAATATTATAACGCATATCACATAACTCAGCCTTTTGGGTAACTTGAGTGAACCACTCAGAAAAATCTTCAGACTTCTTAACAGTAATGCCATCTTGATTTTCTTCTTTACTTGACATAATTAAAAAGAAGTATTAACACTTTTAAATCTTATGGCAAAAAGTTAACATGCAGTTAACATGTTCCATCAATTAACGAAAAGTTTTTATATTAACCAAGATAACCTCACACCATGACTGATGCAATTCTTATCAACCCTAAAGGATTTAAGTTAATTAATGATCAAACAATTCCATTTGGCCTGTTATACACTGCATCATTTGCTATTCAAGAATACAAAATTGCTATTATAGACCAAAGAGTGCAAAAAGACTGGAAGAAACTACTTATACAGGAGCTAAAAAAAACTCCATTAGTAGCAGCTGTAACCTGCATGACCGGACCAATGATAATTGATGCATTAGAGCTTACTAAACTTGTTAAAGAACATTCACCAACCACAAAAACCGTGTGGGGCGGAATTCATCCAAGCCTTCTACCAGAACAAACAATAAAAAATGATAATATTGACATGGTAATAGTAGGAGAGGGCGAATATACCTTTCATGAATTATTAAACGCTCTTAGCGGTAAAAAAGATATAAACACAATTGAAGGCTTATGGTGGAAAGACAAGGAAGGAAATATAAAACAAAATAATGCACGCAGAGAAATAAAAAAGTTAGACGAAATACCATTATTACCATACCATCTTATTGACATAGAAAAACACTACATACAGATTAAAGAAGGAAGAGGAAATACCAGATCTCTTAATGTTTTTACAAGCAGGGGATGCCCACATAAATGTACTTATTGTTATAACCTTGATTTCAATAAAGCATACTGGAGGCAGATGGGCACAGAAAGAGCATGGGAAGAAATAAAACACCTTGTAGACAAACACAAGCTAAAAAATATCTTCATACTTGATGATAATTTCTTTGTAAACACTAAGAGGGCTAAAGAAATAGCAGAGCATATTCACAATGAGAAATGGGACGGATTTACATGGGATGTTTTAGGAGCACAAGTATCAACATTACAAGGTACTGATGATGATTATCTTACATACCTAAAAAAAACAGGATGCAATAGCATGATGATAGGCATAGAAACAGGAAGCCCAAGAATTATGAAGCTAATAAAGAAAGCTATAACAGTAGAACAAGTACTTGATGTTAATAAAAAATTAAACAAAGCAAATATCAAACCATATTACAGCTTTATGTGCGGTTTCCCAAGTGAGACACCAGAAGATGTAGCAATGACTTTAGATCTGTTGTTTAGAGTTAAGAAAGAAAATCCACAAGCAAATGTTGGAACACTAAAGCCAGTAATGATTTACCCTGGAACGGAAATATACAGACAAGCACTAGAACAGGGATGGAATGCTCCTAAAAAATTAGAAGAATGGGCTGATATCACATGGGGAAATTTTAAAGATATAGAATATCCATGGCTTACAAGAGAAACTAGAAAGAGGATGGTACATCTGTATTATTATACCCTGTTGCTTAATTCAGACCATTTGTACATTAATAGCAAATTATTCTATGCAGGAGTATCATTATTATCTCCAATAGCTAAGTGGAGACTACAGAAACAAAACTTTTCATTACCTATAGAGTCAATGGCTATTAATTTTGTGCAAAAGAATTTTATGTAATTTCTTTTTCAAATGCTTTAATACAAGAAATAATCTTATCAAACTGTTCTTTAGTCATGTCCGGGAATAGTGGTAGTGTTACAATATTCTTATACATTTTATCTGTTACCGGACATGAAGCACTTACATCAGAATAAACAGGATGCAAATACAATGGCAGGTAATGAACACCGGAAGATACACCATTTTTTTGTAAGTGTTCAATAAATAAATCACGGTTAACACGCTCATGTAATTTAATAACATAATTATGAAGCGAAGATCTGGCATATCCTTTTTCAACTGGTGTTGTAAGCCATTTAACTTCTGCCAACGCCCGGTTATAAGCGTGCACGATCCCCCTTCTACGATTATTAAGCTCTTCAAGCCTTGATAATTGTACCAGGCCAATACTTGCATTTATATCACTCATCTGAAATTTATGACTAACATGCTCAGAATGATAGTACCAACTATACTTGCCAGACGCAGATCTTTGTGCTGTGGTTTTATCTATCCCAAGCCAGCGTAATTTTATAAGATGTTTTTGCAACTCTTGGTTATTAGTTAAGATCATACCACCATCACCTGCTGCAACATTTTTTACTGCTTGAAATGAGAATACAGATGCGTCGCCTATACTTCCTAATCTTCTCCCTTTATACGCACCACCCGTAGCGTGAGCGCAGTCTTCTATTATTGTGATATTATTTTCTTTTCCTAGTTCTATAATTTCATCCATTAAACATGAATGCCCGCCGTAATGCACTGGGATTATTACTTTAGTATTTTTGTTTATTTTTTTCTTAATATCTTCAGGATTAATGTTTAACGTGTCAGGTTCTATGTCCGCAAATACTACCTTAACATTGTTTAATGTTGCAGCATATGCTGTTGAGATAAAAGTTAGCGGTGTTGTTATCACTTCATCAGTTGGATTAAGGTTTAATGCTTTAACTGCTAAGTATAATGCTGATGTACAAGAACTTGTTGCTATTCCATAATTCTTTCCGATGTATTTTGCAAACTTATTTTCAAATTCTTTAACTTGCGGCCCCTCGCCCCACCATCCACTTTTAAGTACGTTATTTACTGCTTGTATTTCCTTATCCGATACAGACGGTCTAAATATTGGTATAGTGTCCACTTTTTTTACCAGCCTTTATTTTTTCTTCTAGCTCTTTTTCTGTGAATTCTATTTGTTCATTTTTTTGCTCTGGATCATAAGGTGGTTCTGGAAAGTTTACTATCCACACTTCTTCATCTCTTATGTTCTTAAGTCCAGTAGCAACTTTTGGAGGGATATGGAGTCTCTCCGGTTTATCAGCATTGAGTATGTATTCCTCTTTTTTAGTATCAGTATAAAGTATTATTTTAACAACACCACGAATGCAAACATAATTAGAACTTCTGATGCGATGCAGGTGGTAACCTTTGAACCCGCCTTTTTTTATGGTAGTAAGATACACCTTTGTCTTTCTATCCTCTTTGAATAATTCTATTATATACCCATTTTCATTACCGTTTAGATCATGAGTAATCACCTTTTTAGCGGGAGCGAGATTTTCCATTTTTGTTTAATTGTTTTTTATATTAATTTTGCAGATACGATATAAACCTGATAAGTTAACAGATTATACACTGAATATAATCATTTATTTATATTAACATACACAATGTGTAATATGATATTAAGTACGTAGTTATCATTAGAAGTATATTATGCACTAAATACATTTGATATGATACAATAATTGTAATATATGTGTTATTTATGAAGTTTATATTACTAAATATAAATGCTTATATCACAGCGGTTTATAAAAACGCAATGGATAATACAGTAAACCCAAAAGTAGCTGTAATAATGCCAGCTTATAACGCAGAAAAAACCGTTAAGAAAACATACGACAAAATACCTAAGGACTGCGTCCATGACATAATATTAGTTGATGATTGTTCTAAGGACAAAACATTAGAAGTGGCAAGAACATTACCAATCCATGTTATAGCCCATGAAAAAAATAAAGGGTATGGTGGTAACCAGAAAACATGTTACACCCATGCCATACAACGAGGAGCTGATTTTGTAATAATGCTACACCCAGACTATCAATACGACCCTGAACAAATACCCTCATTCATCAAATGCTGGAAAGACGGTGCTGATGTGGTATATGGCTCAAGAGTTCATGACAAAAAAAGCGCCATAAGCGGAGGAATGCCATCATGGAAAATCTTTGGAAATAGAATACTCACAAAAACAATGAATAAAGTACTTGGCACAACACTTTCTGATGCTGCAACAGGATATATAGGCTACAGCACTAAAGTATTAAAATCTATAAATTTTTTAGAAAACTCAGATGGTTACACATTTGATGAAGAAGCACTGATACAGGCAGTAAATCACAACTTTAAGTTAAAAGAAGTCCCAATACCCACCAATTATGACCAAGACTCTCATACAATAAGCTCAACAAGAAGCATTGCTTATGGTATAAGCCTTTACAAAACAATGCTTATATACCTGCTCCACAAATACAAGATTAAACATAATGTTTTGTTTGAAAAAAATCCAAACTTCCAAGATAATAATAATCAACTGTCAGATAATTCAGCAGATCTGTAAAGCTTTTTAGCAAATCTTTTATCAACCCAAAAATATTTTGCTTTGCAATAACCATAAAGCCTTTTATGAATATCCTTTTCATCAAATGGAGTGATAGTACAAGTATTATAACCATACTGCTCCCTTTTCCCGTAAATAAGGCAACCACTTTTGTCATCTTGGTATTTACAACCATTCCATGAACAACACTGCCCCATATTAGAACACCCAGCACAAGATCCACGTCTTGCTAATAAACCAGCTTTAACATACTCTTTTCTAAATTTTAAATAGAACTGTCTACGCATAGCAATATACACATCATTAAGTGTAATATTAGTAAAATTAGGTATCCTAAACTTGTAAACTTTCATTTTATCACCATAAGACATAAGTCTTTTGTTCTTTCCTTTATTGTAAACCCACAATCAACCAGAAACTTACAAGGCTCATCATAAGTTATAATTTCATCAGCTTCTAGAGCATGGATATCCTCGGTAAATAACTCACAATCTCTATTTCTGAGATCATCACGGGATTTTTGTAATGCTTCGAGGTATTTATACTTAATGTTGTTAATCATTACAACATTTTGAGACGGTGTATCCGTATCATGCCCGGAGCTTACTGTTTTATTATACATCGATGCTGCAAAGGCATTAAGCTTATCATGATATGCATCCTGCGTTTCATTATCAATCCACACCCGCCCATTGCTGTTAGGAATTAGCTCTATGAACTGTTTATCAAGATCAGTATACGACAATTCTGGAGTGATGAAGTAAAAACTATACAATGAACTTGATATTATCCCAAGTAATAAAATAATTGGTATAATTGTTTTATATTTCTTCTGTGAAACCTTAATAAAATAAAAAACAGTTAAGATCAAGAAAAAAATATTATAAGAGTTTACTGGCAATTGATTAAAAACTGGAATCATTGCAATATTTCTACTTAATAACAAAAATGCAGTCAGTATAAATGGCGCAGAAAAGTATTTCTCTTTGTTATCAGAAAATGTTCTAAGATACAAAAACATTGCAACACAAAAACCAATAATTATAATCGTATTTGAAGAAATTACTGTCCTAGGATCAATCAATTCTTGCCCTGCCCCATATAAATGCCCATTTTGTTGATTTAACAGAAAAAATAACCCTTTCCACCAAAAGAATGTAATAAAGAATGGCACTAAAAAACTTATTATTATGATAACATACTCTTTAATCTCTTCCCGAGTTAGCAACAATGATAAATAAAGAAGGCATGACACTACAACAGGATATGAATGAGTTAACAGCATTAATGAAAATACGGGTATTGACCAAAAAAAACCCCAAGTAACTTTTCTATCTTTGTAGTACCATACTATACCAAATAAAAAAATAAACAACATCCATGACAATAACTCAGGATATCTACCTAAACCAAGAACAAAATTAATAAGATGATAACTTGAAAAAATTAATAAATACAATGACAAAGTCTTAATCCAAGATAAACCAGCAATTCTACCCAAAAATAATACTCCAAAAAAACCTACAATGAACGCCATTATAAGACCAAGATACGTTGCCAAAAGCAAGTTGTTAGTCATCCAGTATAATGGTATTGTAAAATAACTCCAACCAGGCGGGTAAAAACGAAATGTTGTTATGCCATGATACCATAATGGATTATACTTATGAAACCCAAAAGTATCAAGAAAGTACAACTTAGCGATATGATTACCAAGATCTCCTACAGTAGGATGTAACGGGAAATAATCAATAGTGCTGCTAAGCAAAAATAATTCTACAAAAAGAGCAAGACCCCCTATTACACAGATTAAAACCCATAAATACTTATTATGCATAAACGTGGTATAAACCAATCATTTTTAAGTATTTGGGATAACGTGAGCTGTAAAGTTAGCGACACCTGTTATATGGCTAATGTGCTTAAAGCATGTTCCTTTAAGAATTAAATAACTTAGTTTTTAGGACTAAAGTTTTTCCCTTCCACCCAAGAGCAGAGATGAGAATGTTCGTGTCTAGGAAGACCTTC
>ERZ1292623.928-Hain-H51-01um-R1-928-length-29403-cov-8_pt1 | contig 29403 bp, 29 predicted proteins | sample MGYA00564398_ERZ1292623 | MGnify/ENA primary metagenome ERZ1292623 (study PRJEB36523, sample SAMEA6512633) | groundwater metagenome | collected 2019-01-07 | study: AquaDiva: Metagenomics assemblies of 32 groundwater samples | reverse complement strand
TACGCCTTTCGCGTGATTATCTTCCCATCTTCCACATCAATAAGAATTCTCTCTCCTTCCTTCACTTCCCCTGACACGATCTTTAACGCGAGCGGATTCAATACGGTTCTCTGAATAACCCTCCGTAAAGGCCTCGCGCCAAAGTTTGGGTCAAAACCCTCTTTGGCAAGCAACTCCTTTGCCTGCTCGGTAATTTCCAGTCGGATGTGTTTTGCAGAAAGTCGTCCTGCAACTTTTGTAATTTCGAGCTCCACAATCTTTTTAATCTCTTCTTTTCCAAGATAATTAAAGATGAGAATCTCGTCGACTCGGTTTAAGAATTCGGGTCGAAATTGTTCTCGGAGAGCTGTCATCACCCGATCTGTTACGACGCTCTTCTCCTCTCCTTGAATCTTTTCTCTCGAAAATCCAATCGGGCTCATTTCTGCGATATGCTGGGATCCAACATTCGAAGTCATGGTGATAAGCGTGTTCTTAAACGAAACAACCCTTCCCTTTGCGTCCGTCAATCTCCCATCTTCTAAAATCTGAAGGAGCATATTGAATACTTCAGGATGTGCTTTTTCAATCTCGTCTAGGAGCACCACGCTATACGGCCGCCTTCTAATTTTTTCGGTAAGCTGCCCCCCTTCTTCGTACCCCACATATCCAGGAGGTGAACCTATCATTCGAGAAACGGTATGCCGCTCCATGTACTCGGACATGTCGAGACGAATCAGCGCGTTTTCGTCATTGAAAAGAAACCCTGCCAATGCTTTTGCAGTCTCCGTTTTTCCAACCCCTGTGGGGCCCAAAAACATAAAGGATCCCAGTGGACGATTTTCCTCTGCAATGCCAGCCCTGCTTCTCCGAATTGCATCGGAGATTACTTTTAACACGTCGTCTTGACCAACGATGCGTTTTCGAAGAAACTCCTCCATTTTTTCTAACTTTTTCGCTTCTTCTTCCAGAAGCCGAGTCACCGGGATTCCCGTCCATCTCGAAACAACCGCAGCAACGTCTTCTTCTGTCACCTCTTCTTTAAGGAGCGGATGATTTTTTTGAAAACGAGCGAGTTTGCGCTCCTCGACGCGCAATTGCTTTTGCAGCTCCGGAAGTTTTCCATATTTCAATTCTGCCACCTTCTGGAGATTTCCTCCTGCTTGTTCTCGCTCAATTTGGAATCTCGAATTCTCACTTTCTTTCTTGAGTTCTTTGATCTTTCCAATCACCTCTTTCTCGGCAAACCATTTCGTCTCAATAGCCTTTGCGCGCTCTTGAAGATCAGCCAATGAGCGATTGAGAACTTTCAATTTCCTTTCTTCTTCTTTCTCGTTTTTCAAAGCCTCTCTCTCAATTTCAAATTTTTGGATCTCCCTCTTCAGACTGTCTAACTCTACTGGTTCAGATTCCATATCTAAACGCAGAGAACTCATTGCCTCATCCATGAGATCCACGGCTTTATCGGGAAGGAAACGATCAGAAATATACCTTGCCGCAAGATTCCCCGCAGCAAGCAGCGCAGAATCTTTAATTTTCACTCCGTGGTGAAGTTCGTACTTTTCCTTAATGCCTCGCAAGATCATCACGGTATCTTCAATGGTGGGCTCCGCGACATAGATGGGTTGGAACCTGCGCTCTAAAGCTGGATCTCTCTCAATGTATTTTTGATATTCTTTGAGGGTGGTAGCTCCAATCGCACGAAGCTCTCCTCTTGCTAAGGCAGGTTTTAAAAGGTTGGAGGCATCAATTGCTCCTTCTGCCGCTCCAGCCCCTACTAAGGTGTGGAGCTCATCAATGAACAGGAGATATTTCCCTCCTGCTCGATCCATCTCTCGCAGTAAGGCCTTGATTCGATCCTCAAATTCTCCTCGATATTTCGTTCCTGCGACCAACGCGCCAAGGTCCAAGGCAATGATCTCTTTGTCGTTCAGGCTTTCTGGCACATCACCCCTCACAATTTTTTGAGCGAGTCCCTCCACTACCGCGGTTTTTCCAACTCCTGCTTCTCCGATCAGCACCGGATTATTCTTCGTGCGGCGCGAGAGCACCTGCATTAAACGCCTGATTTCATTCTCTCTTCCAATCACCGGATCGAGCTTTCCTTGTTGAGCTAAACGCGTAAGATTTCTCGCGTACTTTTCGATGACCTGATACTTTGATTCAGGAGAAGGATCAGTAATGCGCACCCCTCCTCGAATTTGAGCTAAAATTTTCAAGATAGTCTCGTAATCCAATTTTCCAAATTCTAAAGTCGCGGCGTCTCCTTTGCCGTTCGGAAGAAGGGTGGTGTGCTGTAAAATTTCTTTTGTTTTCGATTCGGTATCTAATAACGCAAGAAAGAGATGTTCCACTGAAATATACTCATCTCCCATTTTGTTTGCTTCTTGACGAGCGCGCTCCAACACTTTTGCCAAGTCTTGAGTGAGATAAAACTGCCCAAAGGGAGCAGAGGTAGCCCCCACCGGCAGACGCGCTAAAACCATCTCAATCCGGCGCTTCATCCCCTCCAAGTCAGCCCCTATTTTCTGCAACACGGTCGTCACCACACTATCTTCTTGAGAAAGCAATGCGTATGCCAAATGCAAGGTATCTACCTGCTGCTGTCCTCGTTCTTGAGCAATATTTTGCGCCTGAAGGATTGCTTCTTGCGCTTTATGGGTGAAATTTCCAGGACCGTTCATCATATATTATATATTTCATGGTATCACCATCAAGAAAAGAGAGCAAGAGTTCATAATCGTTCTCGTTCTTCAAAAAAAATGCAGGAAATTCGATAATCTCGAGTTTCCTGCTGCTGGATCATTGAGACGGTGCTGGTCCGATGAACCGGTATCCTACGCCATGCATATTTATAATCCATCGAGGTTCTACCGCAGAATCTCCCAGCTTCCGCCGCAGACGCTGTATGTACTTCTTCACGTTGTCTACCTCGCCTCCCCATAGTTGTCCCATGATCTCTTTTCGCACCACCCCCGGCTTGCTCATGAGCAAATAGAGAAGTTCAAACTCTTTGTGGGTAAGTCCTATTTTTTGACCTTCCAGAAAAACCTCGTGGGTAGCTCGATTGACGACCAAAGCGCCCCTCACAAGAACATCACTTTCCGAGGGTCTCCCTATTTGAACACGCCTCCACAATGCCCATATTCGAGTTGCCATCTCCGTTACATTACAAGGAAGCTGAATCACTCTATCTGCACCCAAAGTTAGTGCTCCAAACATGATCTCTTGAGTTCTCTGTGAACTTAAAACAATAATGGGTATAGAGGAGAACCTCCTTAGTTCGCTTATGCTTTGGAGGGAGAAGTCGAAAGAGTCAAGATGAAAAATGACGATGTCTGGCTCCAGCACCATCGCCATCTTCACCTCTTCTATTCCCCCTTGAACAACTTGAATCTCCAGATCTGGCCAGCGCAGATCGAGACTTATGGTAACAGCATCCTGAACGGCAGGGTCTCTTACAAGAAACAAAACCTTCATCACCTTCATCGTACCCTCCTCTTGCGTGTTTTCTTTACACTTCCATATAAACCTGCTTTTGTCAATCAATCGCACCCCACACAATTGACTTTTTATCAAGTTTACATCATCCTAGATTTGGATCAAAATCGTACCTAAGGAGAATAAGAATGCCAGCAGATACAGATACACTTACACTGAAACTCGGTTTTATCGACGACACACCGGCAGAGCTTCCCATGGCGGCAGAGAACCTCCGTGTCCAGGGGGTTCGAGTAATAGGCGCGCTGACCCTGGGCGCGTTCCAGGCGACCGGCATCGTGCCTGAACTTGTTTATCTTGGATGTTTCATACGTCCTTGACGAAGAACCGGACGAGCAACGGGTTAAAGAGTTGCTCGAGAGTCCACCGTCGATGCTTCCGTTGATTGGGGATCTAGTTGCGATCCTGCGCAATTCGTACGGAAACAGCGTCCTTACAACGTTCTCCTGGGCTAAATCGCGGCGTGTACAAGCACTACTCGTTCCTCTCTATCAAGGTGGCGTTGAGCAGCTTCTCTTGATTATCCCGAAGGATTTTGAGAGTTATACGATCCCCGGGATTGTACAGTTGGATCATCTTGGCAAAAGAATTTTTAAGAGTAATTTTCCTTCCGTTGAGTTCTAAAATAATATCTCCTTCTTTGAGTCCCGCCTTTTCTGCTGCAGATCCTGGGGTTATTGCAGGTCCCCTTCGGCTTCCCGTAATAAGGATTCCGTAGTCAACGGCTAATCCGAGCTCCTCTTTTGTTTTTTCGTCGATCGCCCTGTATTGCACACCCAGAAATGGGTACACAATTTTGCCCAACTTTTTCACCTGTTCCACATCTCTTTTTGCTTTGTTCACCAGAATTGCAAATCCGATATTCTCTGCTTGCTGGGCCATTGCAGTGTTGATACCAATTACCCCCCCTGCCAAATTTAATAAAGGCCCGCCGGAATTGCCCCGATTAATCGCAGCATCGCTCTGAATTACATCTTCCACGATTTCAGAGAATCCGCCACCCGAGGCCTCTATGGTTCTACCGAGTCCAGAAATCACTCCAACCGAAACGGTATTGCGAAACTCTCCTAAGGCGTTCCCAATCGCAATGACTGTTTGACCAATCTGAAGAGCGTCTGAATCTCCAAGCTGTAAGGTAGGAAATTTTTTCTCCCCGACTCTCTCTTGGTCAACTTTTAATACCGCGAGGTCTTCAAAGGGATCTCGCGCGAGGACTTTGGCAGGATACGATTCTCCGTCAGTCGTAAATATCGTGTATTCTGCTTCCTTGTCGAGAACAACATGTTTATTCGTCACAATCAATCCATCCGGAGAGATAAAAAAACCAGAGCCTGCTCCTACCTCTTGTTTTTCTACTCCCTTCTGTCGAAATTGAGGAACTTGAAAGGGCGAAGGTCCAAAGAAATCCTCAAAGGGATCGCGAAAGAATCGTTCAACCACCGGCACATCTTTGGTGATTACAATACTTACCACTGCCGGGGATGCTTCTTTCACGACACGAATAATTCGCTCTTCTTGGCTCGTTTGAGGAATATACTCTTTTTCAACAACTGTTTTTTCGATGAGGCGCTCTTGTCCTTGAGCGAGACTTCCTTTGAGAACATCCAATTCGTTCTTTACCATCCAATACGCGTATCCTCCAATCATTCCTCCAGCAGCCAAACCAAAAAGAGCGGAAAGGAGGACAATCCCCACCAAAAGCGACATATTCGTCTGACCGCCCACCAACCTCTGCCAAACTGTTTTCCTTTGACCCATACTCTCTTGCAACTCTGAAAGAGGAGAAGATGAAAAATCAAAAGGAGACATGGTCTATTGATAGAATTATTATACACCTCCTTTTCTCAATTTCGCAACGCCGAGAGTAAGTACCTTGATGACTTTTTCTATCTCTTCTAACTTTGTGTATTTGCCAATCGTGATTCGAACGCTCGAGAGTGCTTCCTCTTGCTCCAAGCCCAATGCAAGCAGCACATGAGACGGCTCTTGAGTTGTTTCCGAGCACGCAGACCCCGCAGAAACTGCAATCCCCTTCTGGTCGAGCAGAAGCACAAGATCTCGTCCTTCAATTCCATGGAAACGAAAATGCGTGTTGTTGGCAAGCCGCTTCTCTTGAGATCCTGTTAAAACACTCTCTGGAATCCTCCTCAATACCTTCTTTACCAACGTATCTCGTAATTGACGAGTTTTGATGTTCACTACCAACATGCGGGGGTTTTGAAGTTCTTGAAGCGCGACTCCAAACCCGACAATCCCTGCGACATCTTCTGTGCCAGAGCGCAACCCTCCTTCCTGACCTCCACCCCCTAAAAGTGCGTGAAGAGAAGCCCCTTCTCTTACATATAACAATCCAATCCCTTTGGGCCCGTAGACCTTATGTGCGCTCAAAGTCAGAAGATCAACTCCTAGCTTCTCTACGTTGCAATCGAGATAATTTGCTGCTTGGACCGCATCGGTGTGAAATAGTATCTTGTATGTTGCATCTTGTAGGTTGTGTTTCCTAAGGAGTTGGCCAATTTCAGTAATTGGTTGAATGGTTCCAATCTCACTGTTCGCATACATGATCGAGACCAATACCGTATTCTCTTGAATCGCCTTTTCCACATCCTCCACTCTTACGAATCCTTCTTTGGTTACCGGCACATACGTGACTTGGGCAACTCCTTCTTTCTCGAGCATTTTACATGGTTCAAGCACCGACTCATGCTCAATCTGCGAAGTAACAATATGAGGTTTTGCATCTTGTCGCCTTGCGGGAGATTCCTCCAAGAGGGATGTTTGATTGCTAATATACTGTATGACTCCTTGAATCGCAAGGTTATTCGCTTCCGTAGCTCCCGAAGTAAAAACAACCTCCAGGGGAGAACAATGGAGAAATTTCGCTGCTTTCTCTCTAGCTTCTTCGATTGCAGCTTTTGCTTTCTGGCCAAACCCATGCGTAGAGGAAGGATTGCCATGGTGCTTACGCAGGTATGGCAACATTGCCTCTAACACCTTTTTGTCAATCGGCGTCGAAGCCGCATAATCAAGGTAGATTCTTTTCTTCATACTCCTCCCAATGTTGGAAACCCTCCTGAGATATTCTTTGCTTATTCGTTTATCAAAAGTTTATCGGACTCTTGGTGTCTTACAATTCCTGCTCGAGCAATTATTGCAAGACACCTCTCTTCCTCACTCTCCATACATTACGAATTGGCCGCCGAGCCCCGCACCAGAGCAAACTCGGTGCGGGATAAACTCCGCGAGGCGAACCCCTCTTGCTTGCAATTTCCGTACTGGTGCCTGGGGAGAGAATCGAACTCTCATGAGGTTGCCCTCAATGGATTTTGAGTCCATCGCGTCTGCCAATTCCGCCACCCAGGCACATTGTTACTCTAATGAAACTATGCCTTTTTGTAAACCTTGTTCAGATCGCATTCAGGATTTGAGCATTGAACTTGTTTTCGTTTGGTTTCGACTACAAGCGAACCGCACTTTTCGCATTTTTCGCCGGTTGGTTTGTCCCACAAGGCAAAGTCGCAATCGGGAAAACGGTTGCAGCCATAGAAGACCTTTCTTCTCTTAGTGCGCTTGGCAGTAAGTTCTCCTTTACTGCACTTGGGGCATTTGATCCCCAGCGTATTCTTTTCGAGGGACTCGGTGTGCTTGCATTTCGGGAATGTGGAGCACGCATAGAACTTCCCATATTTGCCAAGGCGTATCACCAAAGGCGAGGCGCATTCCGGGCATGTTCGATCAGTCGACTCCTGCGCAATAGTTTGTTTGGACACCTCTTCATATTTCTTCTCAAGATTTTGCGCAAAGGGATCGTAAAACTCTTTGACCATAGGAACCCACTGCTTTTTCCCTTGAGCAATCTCGTCGAGATCTTCTTCCATCTGGGCGGTAAATCCAACATCAACAATATCGGGGAAGTGTTTTACCAAGAGATTGCTTACCACTTCACCAATTTCTGTGGGACGCAATCGATGCTGTTCATCTTTTTCCACGTAATTGCGTCCTTCAATCGTAGAAAGGATAGGGGCATATGTGGAAGGTCGTCCAATGCCATACGACTCCAATGCTTTAATAAGCGTCGCTTCATTATAGCGAGGAGGAGGCTCGGTGAAATGTTGAGAAGGAATCAGCTCTTGAAGCTCCAAAGGCTCGTCTTTTTCAAGTGGAGGCAATTCCGCTTCCTCGAATTTCATGGGGTATACCTTCAAGAAACCGTCAAATTTGAGCGTTTGGCCCGTTGATCGAAAACCAAAATTTCTTGCGACAATATCAACTGCTGTTGCGTGAAATACAGCCTGCGCCATTTGGCAAGCAATGAATCTTCGCCATAGAAGATCATAGAGCTTGTATTGATTTTGGTTGAGTTTCTTTGCTTTCAGTTTCTCTGGTGTCTGGTCAGGGTAGGTGGGCCGAATAGCTTCGTGCGCCTCCTGCGCGCCTTTTGATTTTGTCTTGAACGTTCGAAAATATCCTGCCCAATACTCACTCCCATAGGCTGCGCCGATAAAGTCTTTTGCCGCTCCAAGGGCCAATTGCGAAAGGTTAAAAGAGTCGGTGCGGTGATAAGTGATGAATCCCATCTCGTAGAGCTGCTGGGCAATCTGCATGGTGAATGCCGCGGGAAAATGCAGCTTTTGTGATGCAGCTTGCTGAAGCGTAGAGGTAGTAAATGGCGGCGCAGGATTGCGCTTCATTTCTTTTTGCTCAATGTGTGCTACTCGCCACTCTGCTCCCTCGAGCTCTTTGAGAATCTCTTGTGCTTCCTGCTGCGTTTTGATTCCGAGTTTCGGAATTGCTTTTCCATCTTTTTGAGAAAGCGTTGCTTCAAATTCTTTATTCTCGATTCTCGATTCTTGATTCCTGATTTTTAGGAGCTTTGCGACGATTGTCCAGTATTCTTCCGGCTTGAACGCCCGAATCTCGTTCTCCCGATCCACGACGAGGCGCACCGCCACTGATTGAACTCTTCCCGCGGATAATCTTCGCGCCACCTTCTTCCATAAAAAAGGAGAGAGTTTGTATCCCACGAGTCGATCTAAAATTCTCCGCGCCTGCTGGGCATCTACAAGGTTCAGATCAATACGTCTCGCATTCTTGAGAGCTTGCTCAATTGCGGGTTTCGTAATCTCGTGAAATACAATCCTCTCGGGATTCTTCAAACCCAGCGCCTGCGCAAGATGCCACGCGATGCTCTCACCCTCTCTGTCTTCATCCGTGGCGAGCGTAACGCTCTTTGTTTTTTTCATCTCATTCTTGAGCGTCTGAATGGTTTGTTTCGCTTTGGGGGGAATGATGTAGGATGGCTGGAAATCGTGTTCGACATCAACCCCAAGTTTATCTTCTGGCAAATCACGGACATGTCCAAAAGAAGACTCCACCTTAAAGTCCTTTCCAAGAAAATTTTTAATTGTCCGCGCCTTCGTGGGGCTTTCGACAATAAGTAACTTCATACCCCTCTCAAGCCTCGTTTTATTTCTCTCACTGTATCATGTTTTGTCTCCTTGCAAAATTTTCTTGTTTTTATCAACTGCTTCCGAAAGCAGCTGGCAATAGAGATTGAGGCCTACTGCGTTTACATTACCCGACTGCTCTCTCCCCAAGATATTGCCAGCTCCTCGGATTTCCAAGTCTTTCAATGCTATTCGATACCCTGATCCCAATTCTTCCGCTTCTTTGAGAGCTTCAAGCCGTAATTTCGCGTTCAAAGAAAGTCTGCCCCCGTAGAGAAAGTAAGCGTACGATTGAGTGCGCGATCGTCCTACTCTTCCCTTGATCTGATAGGCCTGCGCCAAGCCAAGTTTTGCGGCATCTTCGACAATAAGCGTATGTACCGTGGGCAGATCTAATCCATTTTCAATAATAGTGGTGGCGATCAACACATCAAATTTCTTCGCGCGAAAAGCATCCATGATTCTGATGAGCTCTTTCTCCTTTAATCTCCCATGGGCAACGCCGAATGTTGTCCTGGGAACAAGTTTTTCTAAATACTTCTTTACACCTTCGATGGTACCGATGCGATTGTGGAGATAATACACTTGCCCGTTCCTTTTCCGTTCAGTTTCTATTGCTTCTTTGATAACTTTTTCTTTTCGATGGGCAATAACAGTTTTCACCGGCACTCTTCCTTCGGGAGGAGTTTGAATGGTGCTCATGCTTCTCAAGGAGGAAAGCGCCATGTATAAAGTGCGCGGAATAGGAGTTGCGGAAAGCGAAAGTACGTCGAGTGATGTGCGCAGTTCTCTCAACCTTTCTTTCTGCTTCACGCCAAATCTCTGCTCATCGTCAATCACGAGCAAGCCAAGATTTTTGAATTGTACGTCTCCGGAAAGCAAGCGGTGCGTGCCAATCACAACGTCAATGATTCCTTCTCGTAACTCTTGAAGAATTGCCTTTTGTTCTTTCTTCGTTTGAATCCGAGAGAGCATTGCCAAGTGAATGGGCAGTGTCCGCAGTCGCTCTTGAAAGTTTTGGAAGTGCTGATGAGCAAGAATAGTGGTTGGCGCCAGAAGCGCGGCTTGGTATCCATTTTTCACTGCCCTTACCATTGTTCTCAAAGCAACTTCTGTTTTCCCAAATCCCACATCTCCGCATACGATTCGGTCCATAGGTTCGGTTTTACAAAGATCTTCGTTGATTTCTTGGAGCGTTTGAAGTTGATCGGGAGTTTCTTGATAAGGAAAGTTCGCTGCCACCCGTTCTTCGATTTCATCTTCCGGCGCATACGAAGATCTTGAGGAGACCTCTCTTTTGGCGTAGACCTCAAGGAGTTGCTTTGCGAGTTTTTCTACTTCCTCTTTTACCCTTCGCTTTGTCTTTTGCCAAAAGGAAGATCCGAGTCGAGAAATGCGAGGTTCTTGAAAACCGATGTAGCGCGAGAGTTTTCGCTCAAGGCCGAGGGGTACATATAGTTTGTCGCCACCAGCGTACTCTAAGACGTAGTATTTTGTATCTTGTATGTTGTATGTTGTATCCGGCACTTCTTCTTGATGCAAGATACCAGATACAAGATACGAGATACCAGTGAACTTGCCTACTCCGTGATCGAGATGCACAAGGTAATCTCCCACTTTTAATCCCTTGATATCCGAAAAGAGCTTTTGGGATTTGAGCCGTTTTTTGAGAAGTTCTTTTGCTTTTGTTTCGTCCTCGGGCTTAAGTCCAACATCGAGCTTTTCGATGCTTTCGATACGGTTTCCGATAAATTCGATGCGAATCGCATTGCTGGTATTGATCGGAAACACATCAATAATCCCTCCACGATGGCTAAACTCACCCATCTCTTGTACCTCCAAAACCTTCTCATACCCCATCTCATCGAGCTTGCGCAAAAGTGGGGACAGCCCCCACTCCGTTTGCGTTTGGAGAACCACGGCATTATCCTGGAAAAACTGCTGCGTTTCTCGCGCCTGCAGAATTTTGTCCAAATTCTCTTCAAACCAAACATTCCCCTTTTCCAGAAAGTAGGGGGTAATCGCAACAATCAAAACCGCGTCTCGTGCGTTTGACAGATTCATCTACAAGTAATATATTCACAGCAGTACAGAAAGTCAACTAAAAAACCTTACAAACAAGCCCCAAGAAAAATCCTGGAGGAGAATGATATGGAAGGAGGAAGGAGGAAGTGATGGCCAGTGAGAGTATCCCACACTGCAAATCGTGGATGGAATGGGACAAAGAAAAACTACTGATCCTCGCAGAGATTCATCGTGGATGTCCTTTTTATGAAGAGTGTCTAGGAGAGGTATCAACAGGCCCCATTACCGTTGCTTACATCCAGGGGGGGAAAATGCTTTCTCCGTGAAACAAAAGAACTCTGGGAAAACAGCGTTCAACTATCTTGTTCGGAATGCTCTGAAAGCAGGCCGCTTCCTTTTGAGGTAGTCCAGATGCTTATCATAATCGGCGAGGCGCATATTAAAATGTATCGCGGCCTCCCAAGCTCTTCAAAGAATATCTCTCAATTGAGAAAAGAGGACTTGTTTAAACACGACTCCAAAAGAGGGCCGCCCACGGGATGCAGCGGCTCTTTTCTTTATGCCTTCTTCCATTCTTTTGAGCTGATTCCTGCTTGTCTCAAAATTTCAGAGAGGAGATGTTTTGAGATATCACCTTCATATGTGTCTGAAGAGGTTTCTGATGAACAAATCTATGTTCACTGAAGGTTACTCATGTTGTTGACAAATTCACTGATCTCATTCATATAGAGTGTATATCTCAACTGCACCTTAAGGAGGATAAAATGAACCAGGGGCGCATCAAGGTATTGGTTATTGTGGATGATGCGGAAAAACGGGAATGGATTGTCTGTTGCTTAGAGAAAGCGGGCTATTATCCAACCATTGGAGCAACAAGTGAGGAGGGAATCAAAAAATTCCGGCAAGACGGTCCTCAGGTAATCATAATGAATTATGACCCTGAACAACCTCTGATCCGAGCATTCACAGCAGAGATCAACAAGGACGTCACCATTCTGGTCCTAGGACCAGATGACGAAAAAATGGAATTTGAGGCATTTGACCAAGGCGCTGATACGTATCTGAAAAAAGATGCAACTCCAAAAGAGGTCGTTGCCCGCCTCAAGATCCTTTTACGTAGCTCACCCAGGAGGAGAGTGAAGGTTGAATAAAGAATCAAGAAAAAAAACTCCCTAGGAGAGTTTAGACTTGAAAGACCGAAGTCCAGAGGATTTCTTCGGTCTTTTCTATTTATTGAATTGATTCATCGTTTTTGAAACTCCTTTTTGCAGAATTGTCTCTAATGCCTCACGAGATTGTTCAATTACGTTTTCGATTACTTGTAATTCCTCTTTGGTAAACTGTCGGAGCACAAACTCCTCTCCATGTCTTGGTTTCCCTCTTTCGGGCTGAATTCCGACTCGAAGACGCACAAAATCTTTTGTTCCTAGTTCCTTGATAATTGATTCCACTCCTTTGTGCCCGGCAGAACCGCGGTTTTTCACTATTTTTATTTTGCCAACGGGAAGGTCGATATCGTCGTGAATAACAACCATGCATCTCGTATTCTGTATCTGGTATTTTGTATAAAGAGATCGTACTGCGAGGCCGGAATTATTCATTAGGTTCTGCGGCTTGGCGAGAATTATGTGTTTTGTGCCCAAGTATTTTTCTGAAATGAGGCACTGTGATTTTTTGTCGATGTAAAAATCTGGAAATTCGTTTTTTTGAAAAAACGCATCAATCACTCGAAACCCGATGTTATGCCGGGTCTGTGCGTAGTCTTTACCAGGATTCCCAAGACCAACGATTAAAAACGCAGAATTCTGTTGGAATGTTGAAGCGCTCACCTTTTCTCATTGTAGCCATTTCATTCGCCCTTGTAAAACAAAAAAATGCTGGTATAATAGGTCAATGCCAATGAAAAATACATTGACATTTCTCTTGGAGGTTGGAAAGATCGTTCTCATAGCCCTTCTGCTCGTCTGGGGACTGCGCACGTTTGTGTTTCAACCTTTCCTGGTACGAGGGGCTTCCATGGAACCCAACTTTCATAACTGGGATTATCTCATCGTAGATCAGATTTCCTATCGGTTCCGACCCCCTCAACGAGGAGAGGTCGTTGTGTTTAAATATCCCCATAATCCCTCCCAGAGGTATATCAAGCGAATTGTAGGCTTACCCGGAGAAACCATTACCGTCAACGATGGAAAGGTAACCATCTTGAAAGACGATCATGAGCTTGTGCTCGGGGAATCGAGCTATCTTCTGGAAAGTCACACTCCAGGATCCTTGAGGGTCGCATTGCAAGAAAACGAATACTTTGTGTTGGGAGATAATAGAGTGCACTCTTCTGATTCGAGAGTTTGGGGAGTCCTTCCGAAGGATTTTATTATTGGCCAAGTCTGGATCCGTGTATTTCCTCTAAGTGCTTTTGCAAAAGTGGAGGCGCCAAATTATTAAAATTCGAGAGACGAAATCCCAAACAAATTTTTGAATCGTATGAGCACAAAATCCAAATTTCAAACGCCAACAGGAATGCACGACGTCTTACCCCAAGATCAATTTCTCTATGAGAAGGTCATCAAAGTGGTGGAAGAAATCGCTCAATTTTATGGATTTGGCAAGATTGAAACGCCTACGATGGAACATGCTGAATTGTACGAGAAAGGAACAGGAGCTACTACTGATATCGTAGAAAAGCAGATGTACACGTTGAGAACAAGGGGAGGCGATGTGCTCGCCTTGAGGCCGGAGTTCACGCCAGGAATCGTACGCGCATACCTCCAGCACGGAATGCTCGCCCTCCCCCAGCCGGTAAAACTCTATAGCTACGGGCCCCTCTTTCGATACGAACACCCTCAAGCAGGAAGGTTCCGTGAATTTCACCAGTTTGACTTTGAAGTTTTTGGAGAACAAAGCGCGGCAATCGACGCTCAAATCATCCAGCTCTTCTATGTGATTCTCAAAGAGTTAAAATTTACTCACCTTATTATTGAGGTAAATAGTATTGGAGACAGTCAGTGTCGGCCATATTACAAAAAACTCCTCGCGAATTATTTGAGGCCTCGCCAGAATTCCCTGTGCGCCGAGTGCAGAAGACGTCTCAAACAAAATCCTTTGCGCACCCTTGACTGCAAAGAAGAAAAATGCCAGCGAATTCGAGCGCAGGCACCCCAGATCATTGACCATCTCTGTGAAGAATGTAAAAATCATTTCAAGTCCTTGCTTGAGTTCTTAGACGAAACGGATCTCCCTTATCATCTTGATCCCTATCTGGTGCGAGGACTTGATTACTATACAAAAACCGTCTTTGAGATATTCCAAGAGAGAGTGCTCGCCAGCGAAGACAACACAGAATCTCAAACGCAGGGAGTTCCGCGCAATGCGCTCGTGGGAGGAGGAAGGTATGATGGATTGGCAAAACTGCTGGGAGGAAAAGAAGTTCCAGCTTCGGGAGGCGCAGCAGGCATCGAACGGATTGTCTCTCTGATGAAAGAAAGGAACGATGCTCTTCCTTCTCCGCCAAAAGCAAGGATATTTCTTGCTCAATTGGGAGACTTACCCAAGAAGAAAAGTCTGAAGTTACTCGAAGAATTCCGAAAAGCAAACATTCCGATCGCAGAGTCATTGGGGAGAGACTCGTTGCGCACTCAACTCGGGAGAGCAGATAAATTAGGAGTCGAATATACCCTCATTCTTGGCCAGAAAGAAGTGCTTGAAAATTCAATTGTTATTCGAGATATGAGCGCAGGGGCGCAAGAAATAGTGAAATTAGATCATGTATTGGAAGAGGTGAAAAAGCGGCTCAAGAAACACGACAGTTAAAACCCCATAACATAATATGATGGAGTGCATCTTTTGCAAAATCGCACAAAAGGAGACACCTTCTGATATCTCGTACGAAGACGAACGGTTCGTTGTTTTTTCAGATATTCGTCCCAAGGCTCCCCTTCATCTTCTCATTACCCCAAAAAAACACATCCCAACGCTCTTGGAAACAAAAGAAGAACACAAAGAGTTGCTCGGAGAAATGATTTTGTTGGCTCGAACAATTGCTCAAGTAAAGAAAGTGAATGGCTTCAAGCTTCAAATGAATGTGGGCAAAGAAGGAGGACAAGAGATCGACCACTTACATTTACACTTCCTGGCGCAGTCTCGCGGATAGATAAAAAATATCTTATTGATATGGCCCTTGAAATCAAAAAACAAAATAGGGAAACAAATCAGGCGCTTGTCCGCCGTTTTACAAAACGTCTCCGGGAAAGCGGAATCTTAAGGGCGGTAAAAAAAAGTATGTTTCTTCGGAGAAAAGAAAGCAAGCACACCAAACGGCAATCGACGCTTCGCAAACTCGAAAAGAGGGGAGAGTACGAGAAACTAAAAAAACTTGGAAAAATAGAGTCTTATCGATAACTGGCCACGAACGACTTACGATAAATGATTGAATCATCTCAAGGGATGGAATTCACACAGCAAATTCGCGATGATCTCAAAACTGCTCTACGAAAAGGCGATGCTCTCAAGGTAGAGACTCTCCGAATGCTTCTCTCTTCTCTCTCTTACAAAGAAAAGGGGAAGAGATATACATTGAGTAAGGCAAACCCCAACTTCAGCGAGGAAGAGCTCGTCAAGAATTCAGAGCTTTCCGACCAAGAAGCACGGGAAGTTGTGGTGTCTGAAGTGAAAAAACGAAGGGAAGCAATAGAGGCTTTCGAGAAGGGCAGGAGGCTCGATTTGGCAGAAAGAGAAGGCAAGGAAATGGAAATTCTCCAAGCCTATCTTCCCAAACAGATCTCTGAAGATGAAATACGCAAATTGGTAAAAGAAGCTCTCGATCAAATGGACACTGTGGGGTTCCAAGATATGGGAAAAATCATGGGAGCGTTGATGCCAAAACTCAAAGGAAAAGCAGAAGGAAGTCTCATAAGTAAGATTGTAAAAGAAATGCTTTCTTGAATCTCATGGAAGAGAAACATCAAAAAACCAGATTGTTGGACAAAGATGCTTTTAAATCGCTCCTCATTGCTCTTCTCATCTTGGTGGCAGGAGAGGTGGTTTTGGCTTGGCAATACCACCGCATAGAGGGAAAACGCCTTCCCCAAATCGAACAGAAACTCGAACAGCAACGACAAGAGTTCGAAAGGCAAACAGCAGAAAATATCTTGAAAGAATTTTTGAATGCTCGCATCGCAAAAGATGAAACAAAAGCAGCTCGATATCTCACCGAACAGGCCATGGCACAAAAAGAAACTGGCGTCTTCAAGCTCATCGATAATTTTACCGATTATGAAATCACGGAAACATCAACCGTGGAGCCAAACGGTTTTCGCTTCCAACTCACCCTATTTGGAGAAGGGGGGAAACTGCAACAGATTGAACTCGTCACCGTACAGAAAATTCTCGACCAGTATTATATTGACTCTATCGAATTAGCAGGATAGCACCCACGCCATAACGGTTTGCGTTTGGTGAGGGGGATTGTGCAATAATACTATTCTGCAAGCTCAACCTGATAGGAAGGATTGAGTTTTGTTTTCACGAGGCTCACCTCTTTGATTGTTTTCTTTTCAACAATCGCCTTTAGCATTGCTCCTCGCATTGTTTCTTGGGAGAAGTATTGATCAAATACGAAATTCCCTAGGCTGTATGCAATCCATCCCTGTTGGTATTGCTCCAAAGGTTGGACAACATGTGGGTGATGGCCGATAATAAGATTTGCTCCAGCATCAATCGCAGTTTTTGCAAATGCTTTTTGAAATTCATTTGGCTCTTTTGCGTATTCCTCTCCTCCATGAAGAGAGACTACGAGAATATCAACATTTCGTTTTGCCTGTTGAATGTCGCGCTCAAGTTGTTCCAGTGTATTCCAATCTGTCCATACAATCCCTGCCTGATTCTCCTTTACGCTCCAACTGGCAGATCCTGAATTGGTATACCCAAGAAATCCAACTCTTATTCCTTTCACTTCTCTGATTGCGGGGAAATACGCTTCTTGACTTGAAAACCCCCCTCCTGTATATGCGATGCCAGCTTCCTTGATTCTCAAGAGAGAATCTTCAAATGCTTCTTTTGTGTAGTCAAAACTATGGTTGTTTGCCACAGATACGACATCGAAACCCGCATACACTAACCCTTCCATAGATTTGGGGTCTGCGCGGAAAGAATATCTACTTCCCACATTTCTTCCTTTATCTGAAATCTGGCTTTCCAGATTTCCAAACACCAGATCTGCCCCGTGAAGCGTATCTGCGATTTTCAAAAACGGCCATCTCCAATCTCCCCCGTTTTTCTTTATCGCCCACTCCACTCCCCGATCGAGCATAATATCTCCTCCGAACAGCAAGACAATTTGTTGCGCCTCTGACAGATTGGATACCTCCTCGGCTTTCATCTGAAAGTTTTTTACTCCGAGCAAACCTCCAAAGCCAAGTATGCCGATGAATACAACGGCAAACAAGAAATATAACAATCTCCTTTTCATATCCTCATAACGTATACTGGAATCATTCCTCAATCGTAGCATGGATTCATGCTGGAGACTTTCTTTTATGCCTCTGCACAAGATGAGATACATCGGTAACACTTCCCTCCTCCCAAGATCAGGGTAGGAAGGAAGAAGAATAAGAGGTTGTAATCATGTATCTCATCACGAGTTATACAGTTCAGCTTCAATTCGTTGGCAAAATCCTTGCTTTGAGCCTGTGAGGGACTTGTGCACTTGGAGAACAGAGGTGCGTATAATTCATGTGTTTTACTTAACAAGTTATACGTATGTATAGAGTATTAAGTAAACTGTTTTATTCGTAGGGAAAGGAGGTATTCGGCCTCGACACCGATGTAGTCATTTTGTACACAACCATGTCCAGCACCGTTAACTGTGGTATATTTATGTTTGTGGCAACGATTCTCAAGGTAGAAAACTTAACCAAGGCGTCTTGTAACTCGCTAATAATCGCACCGACCCATGCAGCCTCACATCCGCACGCAGGAGATACGGAACACAAAACTGCAGGAGGTTAGTCCTGCAGTTTCCTGGCTCCAAGAAAATCCTAAAAACCTATCTGGAGACCTCTCACTCTTACACGAAGCTCTTCTACTTGCTTGAGCAGGTCTTGAATACGCTGTCGAAGACTTTCAATCTCTTGAAAAGCCTGCGAGCGGTTCTTAAAATGATGAGCGTGAATTAAACCAGTCTCTTTTTCCATCTCGCCGAGGATATCTATTCTATCCCCTACCGCGACTTGAGGAGTTCCAGAGGAAGTGCTCCCCGTTCCGTGGATCACCGCACCTCCCATCACATGAACATTGAGGATAATTCCCCATGTCTTGACCTTCAGATTTGGCCAACTAACCTCGCTTACCTCTCCAGCAGTGATAAGAACTCTTCCCTGGGGATTAATGGATAAACTCGGATCTCTCACTTCAAACCTTCTCTCAAGCCATGGGGGGAAGTGCTCCAAACTGAACTCGTCTAACCCTTCAATAAATTCCTGAATGTTTCTGTCTGCCTCCTCATCTTCATCCTCGTGTGCTTGAATAAGGAATATCCCGCCAAAGCTCAACGCCAATACAATCGCCACAAATCCAGCCAAAAAGAAAATGCTTCTGTTTTTCGTCTGTGCCATATCATGAAATATTCTCTACCTTATTGGTCCGACCTTTTCTTCCCATGAGATTAGACTTACTCAAAATTTCTTTAAAGTCAAGCTTGCCAACATCCTCTCCGTTGCTTACAATAGAACATTCATGATCGAAGTGAACAACCAATCTCGAAATCGCATCGATACAAAACTTTTGCTCAAGGTTGCCCAAAAGGTCTTACGGGGAGAGAGGCGAAAAAAAGCCACCTTGTCGATTGCCATCCTTGAACCGAAAAAAATGCGAGAACTCAATAAAATCTATCGTGGGAAAAATGAGGTGGCCAATGTCCTCTCTTTTCCCTTTCACCAGGGAGCACAAAAGAACCAACCTCTCCGGTCAGGAAAAGAACTTGGCTTGGGCGAGATCTGTATTTGTCCCTCCCGGGTAAAGAGAGATGCCAAGAAATATGGTATACTTTTTCAGAGGGCTCTCTCCTGGATGCTTATCCACGGAATACTCCATCTCCTCAACTACAGCCATCGCACAAAGCTCAATGCGCAAAAAATGGAACAGAAAGAAACCTCCTACCTCAAAATCATACATTCTTAAACCTCACCACGTTCATCTATGAAACCACGCATTCTCTGCGGACTCGATATTGGAACACACTCTATCAAAATTGTTATTGCGCAGAAAAAGGAGGGAGAAGGGGGATTTGAAATTCTCGGATTTGCGGAAGAACCATCTGCTGGAGTCAGAAAGGGTGCGGTAGTAAATCCTGAAGAAGTCGCGAGAAGAATTCTCACCTTGAAAGATAGGATCGAAAACTTAAGCAATCAGAAAATCGAAGGAGTGGCGGTGAACATCGGAGGGAGTCACATCTTTACCATTCCCTCCCACGGAGTTGTGGCAGTCTCGAGAGCAGATGGACAAATTTCCCAAGAAGATGTAGACAGAGTCTTGCAAGCAGCGCAGGCGATTTCCCTGTCTTCCAATAAAGAAATCTTGGATATGTTCCCTCAACAATTTCTTGTAGACGGCGAGGGGAATATCAAAGGAGTGGTAGGCATGAAAGGAGTGCGGCTCGAAGCAGATGTATTAACCGTTTGCGGATTTTCTCCTTATATCAAAAATGTAACCGACGCGGTTCTTGATGCAGGGCTCGAGATTGAAGACATGGTTTCTTCTCCTCTCATGAGTTCTCCTGCGGTGCTCACTCCTCAACAAAAAGAATTAGGCGCTGCGGTCGTCGATATTGGAGCGGGCACCACAGGATTGGCAGTATATGAAGAGGGAGACCTCATTCATACGGCGATATTCCCGGTAGGTTCAGCGAATATCACCAACGATATTGCCATCGGCCTTCGCGCCGAACCTGATATCGCAGAAAGAATCAAAAAAGAATTCGGGGCGCACGGAGGAACAAAGGGAAAAAGATTCCAAATAGAAGTTCCGGGCGGAAAACCCTTGATCCTCCCCCAAAAGATGATCGGCCATATTATGGAAGCAAGAATACGAGAAATTCTCCAGTTGGTGAACAAAGAATTCAAAAAGATCTCCAGACAGGGAATGCTTCCCGGAGGCGTGATATTGGTTGGCGGAGGATCGAAACTTCCCCAAATTGTGGATATTGCAAAGAGAGAACTTCGATTGACGGTAAGGCTCGGCACTCTCTATGGAGTCATCAACCCTCCTCTTGATTCTACGTTTCTCGGAGCAATGGGGCTGATCATGGGAAGAAAGGACTCTTCCGATCAAGGAAGAAGTACTGTTGCGAGCAATCTCCTGCAAAAAATGAAAAAGATGTTTCGAGTGTTTGTACCATAAGATATGAACCCTCAAACAACGATCAAGGTAATCGGAGTTGGCGGAGCTGGAGGCAATGCGATTGATCGAATGATCCAATGCAACATCAAAGGAGTAGATTTAGTTGCGGTAAATACGGATGTGCAAGATTTGAAAAAAATACGGGCGCATCAAAAGATACGAATTGGAAAAGAAAGCACCAAGGGGCTTGGAGCGGGCATGAATCCGGAACTCGGCAAGAAAGCGGCCTTGGAGAGCAAAGAGGAGTTGAAGCTTCTTATCCAAGGAGCTGATATGGTATTTCTTGCAGCAGGTCTTGGAGGAGGCACCGGCGGAGGAGCCCTCCCTGTTATCGCAGACCTCGCAAAATCCCAAGGAGCGCTTACGATCGCAGTGGTAACAAAACCATTTACGTTTGAGGGCGCATGGAGAATACGTCTCGCCGAGAAAGCTCTTGAAGAACTCCGCGAGAAGGTGGACACCCTTCTTGTGATCCCCAATGACCAGATTCTGCAGCTTTCAGATCCCAACACTACCGTGCTCTCTGCCTTCTGGAAAGCAGATGAGGTATTGCGCCAAGCAGTACAAGGCATTTCAGATCTCATTGCGGTACCTGGCATTATCAATGTGGATTTCGCGGGCCTGAAAAGCATTATGAAAAATTCGGGAAGGGCAGTATTTGGAATGGGACGAGCAAGAGGAGAAAAGAAAATCGAAGCGGCCCTTGAATCCTCGCTCAATTCTCCGCTCTTAAATATGTCTATTCAGGGCGCAAAAGGCGTGCTCTTCAATATTGTAGGATCAACTGACTTAAGCTTAGCTGAAATCAACGAAGTTGCTCAAAAAATAAAAGAGCGGGTATCTCCGCAAGCAAAGATCATCTTTGGAGCTGTCCATGACAAAAATCTCAAGCCAGACGAGGTGAAAATTACCATCATTGCCACTGGATTTTCAGAATGAGTCCATCCCAGATATTCTTTGGAGCCTGTCTTTCATTTCTTGGAGGTATCGCACTAAGCTCACTTGTGGAAATCAACCAGATTCTCATGCTGGTTGTTTTGATTTTGGGTATTTTCCTGGTGAGTATGTTTTGGAGGTATAAGAGAGCCTTGGGGATAGGAATCTGTATCATGGCGGCCTCCCTTGGGATGGGAAGGTATCTGGAAGCCACCCATCTGCTCTTTGGTAATGAACTTGGAGTATACAACGATCTGAAAGAGAAAGTTGCTCTTGTCGGAAGGGTTGCAGAAGAACCTCAACGCAAGACGGATCGGATTCAGTTGGTTATTACCCCTTTTGCCGTCTCATCAGAAAAATTCGACACGGTCTCCATCTCTCAAGGAAAAGTGCTCGTACACACTGAACTCGCCTCTTTATACCAGTACGGAGACATCCTCCGAATGAATGGCTATCTCAAGGATCCCGATGTTTTTGACGATTTTGACTATCGAATGTTTTTGGCAAAAGAAGGAATATATTCCGTGATGCACAACCCAGAAATTGAACTCGTGGAAAGAGGACGGCACGATACGATCAAAGAAAAGTTCTATGGAATGCTCTTGGAGGGAAAACAAAAATTAAGAGAAGTTCTCTCTCGGCACCTCTCGCCCCCTCAAAGTGCGTTATTGGCAGCTTTGCTCCTGGGCGACCAAGACCGATTATCAGATGATCTCAAGGAAAAACTAAATCGCACCGGCGTGCGCCACATTACCGCAATCTCTGGCCAGCACGTCGCGTTGCTTATTCCCATAGTAATGTCCTTTCTTATTTGGATCGGGTTGTGGCGTCAACAAGCATTTTATCTCACCCTTTGCTTCATCGTTACTTTTATTGTGCTTGTAGGCGCTCAACCTTCTGCAGTAAGAGCAGGCATCATGGGAACCATGCTCCTTGTGGGCGAACATATGGGAAGAATAAACGTTTCTTTTCGAGCGCTTGTTTTTGCCGCAGCGCTCATGCTGTGGCTCAATCCTCTCCTTCTCAAATACGACGCGGGATTCCAGCTCTCTTTTTTGGCAGTGCTGGGGATCATCCTCTTTTTACCATTGTTCCAAATTTGGTTTCGAAAGATTCCTGAAACATGGGGAATTCGCGACATCCTCGGCATGACAGTCGCAGCTCAAATCATGACGTTTCCGGTGCTGGTTTCAAGTTTTGGATATGTATCAGTGGTATTTATCATCACGAATCTTCTCATCCTTCCCATCATGGCCATCCTTCTTATTCTGGGGTTTCTCTTCTTACTCGCAGGACTTCTTTGGCAATTCCTTGGCGCCATCCTTTCCATTCCCGTTTTTCTTCTGTTGACCTATACGCTCTGGATAGTCGAGCTCTTTGCCAAACTTCCCTTTGCCTCTTTGCGAGTTGAAAATGCTCATATTGCATGGTTCCTCCTGTACATTCCCCTTTTTCTCTTCTGCTGGAAATTCCGCAAGCGCAAGGATCTTCCTTCATCCTATCTCTGATTTATTCATCATTGATGCACCCCGACTTCCATATCCACTTGGGAATTCCCATCAATCTGCTACAGTAAAAGATATGGATAAAATAAAAAAGGCATGGGTCGTAGCGGTTGATATGGGATATGGGCATCAGAGAGCCGCGTTCGCCTTGAGAAAACTTGCTTTTGGGGGAAAGGTCATCACTGCCAATGAGTATCCTGGCATTCCCCGTTCAGACAGCCGTATCTGGAATGAGATACGCGAACTGTATGAGATTATTTCTCGGTTCAGAAAAGTTCCGATTGTGGGCGATTTTGTCTTCAGCATATTTGATAAATTCCAGGAGATTAAAGAATTTTATCCTGCTACCCAGGGAATCGAACCTCCGAGCTTACAGTTGCAGCAGATGTATGGATTGATGAAGCAGAAATCCTTGGGCAAGCATTTGATTGAAAAGCTCAACGGAACTCATATTCCATTTCTTACCACATTTTCCGCTTTGAGTTTTATGGCAGAGTATTGGGGCTATGAAGGCCCCATCTATCTGGTCCTTGCAGACGCAGATGTCTCTCGAGCATGGGCTCCCCTCAATCCCGCGAAAAGCAGAATTTTCTACTGTGTGCCTACGCTCCGCGCAAAAAAGAGATTGGAACGCTATGGAGTTCCTGAAAACAATGTCTTTTGCACGGGCTTTCCTCTCCCTGAAGAACTCACGGGGAGAAATCAAAAAATCGCAAAAAAGCACCTCAAAGCGAGACTCGAATGCCTTGATCCTCAAAAGTGCTATCTCTCGCGCTATGCCCAACTTGTAAAAGAGTATGCGGGATCAACGCCTCGGCCGTCGAGGAAAGCAAAGCCCATTACCCTTTCATTTTCTATTGGAGGCGCGGGAGCCCAAGTGGAAATCGCAAGCGATATCATGGAAAGCGTGGCTCAACTCCTCCACGAGAAAAAGATACAATTGAACATCGTCGTGGGAATTCGGAGAAATCTTATTAACTCCTTTGAGGCGCTCGCAAACAAACTCCATCTTGCTCGGCAAATCGGAAAAGGGCTTACCATTCTTGGCTATCGAACCATGCCTGAATACTTCAAAGGATTTTATACAACTCTGCAACATACTGATATTTTATGGACCAAACCTTCAGAATTGGTCTTTTACGCAGGCTTGGGAATTCCCATCCTCATTGCTCCTCCGCTTGGCTCTCAAGAAGTTCAAAATCGAAAATGGCTTCTGAAGGTTGGGGCAGGAATTGATCAGCTCAATGCAAAGCTTACTCATCAATGGCTTCCTGATTTTATTCAAGAAGGAAGACTTGCCGAGGCTGCAATGCAAGGTTTTGTTGAGATTGAAAAGAACGGGACCACAAACATCGCAGAACTCCTTGTTCGGCATTCCTAATTCTTGATTCAAGTTTTTGAACTTATCCTATGTGGATCACTGCCGCGCTCGTCGCCTACTTCCTTCTTGCAATTGTTGCGCTGATCGACAAATACCTTCTGCAAGGACCGATCCCAAATCCAAAATTCTATTCCTTTGCAACCGGGGCGTTGAATTCGGTTGTTTTTTTACTGATTCCTTTTGGAGTATTTGTTATTCCTCCCGCTTCCATTATTCTATGGGGACTTCTTACCGGAGCATGCTATACGTTCGCACTTTTGATACTCTTCACTGGACTCCAAAAGTTTGAGGCTTCAAGGATAATCCCCGCAATAGGCGGCATTACCCCCATCTCTACCGCTCTTCTCGCCTTTCTCTTAGCCAAAGAGCAACAACTTGTCACTCCTCCAACCCTTTTTGCCTTCCTTTTGCTTGTCGGAGGCACCGTAGGAGTAAGCATCCAAAAACGTACGGGAATCTCTATTCAAAGTTTACTCTCCGCCTTTGGTGCTTCTTTCCTTTTCTCTGGGTCTCTTGTGTCTGCAAAATTCGTGTATGAGGACCTTCCTTTCTTTTCTGCATTGCTATGGATCATGCTGGGAAGCTTTTTCACTTCTCTCTTTTTCCTCTTTTTCAAAGAAGTAAGAAAAGAACTTGGGGCGTTCTTTCGCAAACGCGAAAAACCAAAAATTTCTTCCTCGAATATATTCCTTTTCTTCCTTAACAAAGCGTTGGCAGGGACCGCAATCTTCCTTCAATATCTTGCGGTTGCGTTGGCGCCCTTTGGATATCTTCCCTTCATACACGCGATGGCTGGCTTCCAATACGCATTCCTTTTCTTTTTTGTCTTCCTCCTCTCTCGAAACTTCCCCCATCTCTTGAAAGAAGATATTTTTTCACAAGTGCTCCTCCCCAAGACAATCTCCGTGAGTCTTATTGTCGGGGGATTGGTCTTGCTTGCATTGAGCCAATGAAGCGCCTATCCATCAAAAAAATAATCCTTTTTTCTTTTCTTTCTCTCCTTGGACTCGTGGGAATCTTCATGGTGTACTTTTCTGTTGGATCTCCCGCGCCAGCGAAAGAAATTTTTTGGGGAGTAAATTTTTCTCCAGCACATGCAACAACACTTGGTTTGGATTGGCAGGAAACCTATGTTGCCCTTTTAGACGATCTCAAGGTACGCCGTTTCAAGCTCGCGGTTGATTGGGATAGAATAGAACCCCAACAAGATCTTTTTCACTTTAACGACATTGATTGGCAGCTCAAAGAAGCAGAAAAACGCAAGGCTCAAGTCCTCCTCGTTGTGGGAATGAAAACATCGAGATGGCCCGAGTGCCACATCCCGGAATGGGCGAAAAACCTTCCAAAAAGAGAACAACAAAAACAGATTTTGTCTTTCCTGGAACAACTGGTATTGAGATATAAAGACTCCTCTGCTCTCTTGGGTTGGCAGATAGAAAATGAACCGCTTTTTCCGTTCGGTAAGTGCCCATGGAGAGATAGAAGGTTCTTGGCAAAAGAGACGCAGTTGGTAAAATCGCTTGATCGAAATCATCCCATCATAATTTCAGACAGCGGAGAATTCTCCTTGTGGATTCAGGCAGCAAAGCTCGGCGATTTCGTAAGCACCACCATGTACCGGAAAGTGTGGTTTCGTGAGCTGAAGAGCTATGTCGAATATCCTCTTTCGCCTGTGTTCTACGCAAGAAAAGCAAAACTCATCCATACTTTTTTTGGCAAAGAAGTAATCGTGGGAGAGCTTCAGGCAGAACCATGGGGTCCAGGCAAACTTCTCTCCGATACCAGCCTCCAAGAACAGGAAAAATCATTTGATCTTAATCAGTTTAAGAAAAATATCCTCTATGCCAAGCGCACGGGCCTTCGCGAATTCTACCTGTGGGGAGCAGAGTGGTGGTACTGGCTCAAAAAAACTCACCTCAACCCTACGATGTGGCAAGAGGCAAAAAACTTGTTTCATTCCGAATAAACAGCAAACAACAAAAAGAGGGGGGCATTGCCACCCCTCTCTCTGTTTTGAAACTCTTTTCTACAAATGATTTGATTTTCTCTTCTTGCCTAGGGAGCGAGACCATTCCTCCAAGTACCTCCCTGCCACATCCCGGCCTCCGAGTCCAAACGCGAGAGCTATCGCTACTGCGATGGAACCCACGATAAACGCAAAGGCAAGGCTGATAATCTCATTTGCCAAACCCATCTGTCGCAACGCAACCGCACCCGCAAACACTAAAATGGAAATTCGAGCAACGAACGTGAGGAAATCCGCTTGAGGACTACGGGTCGATCTCACGGCATGGGACGCAACAGCCGCAAGGTACAGTCCAATTGCTAAAATCACCAATCCGAACAGCACATGGCTCGCAAACACCACAAAGTCAGCAGTTAAGTCTGCCAAGAGCGCAAATCCGAGGAGTCGAAATGCTTCCATGAGCGCGAATAAAAGAATAGCTACCAACACCAGATATCCTGCGACCATCGAGGGCATCCATTTCTTGTTTGTAACTTTCATTAACCCGAGCTTTCCCACCAGCGCATTGAATCCCACCTTCGAAAGTACATTTGCAACCAATTGAGAAATTGCCTTTCCGATGAGGTATGCGAAGACCATCACGAGGGCCGCTCCAAACAGAGACGGAATCGCGGCAAACAAGATGCGCAGCATATCGCTTGCGGGCTCTGTAATAACATCGAGCTGCAAAGCATCTAACGAAGCAATCGCCACGGGAATCAGAATTAAGATGTGCACCACCGAGCCTAACACCTCCGAAAGTCGTCTGCTCCCAAGAAGACCCTCGATTCCTACTCTTTCGCTAAAGTGATCTGCGCCTATGGCCAACAGAAGATTCGTCGTAATCCGTTGGACAATCCGAGCAACAAACAACCCAACGAAAAAGAATATGCCTGCGGCAAGGAGATTTGGCAGGAATCCAAGAATTTCATCTGCCATGCCTTGCACAGGACCCAAAAGTCCTCCTAACTCCAAAGCATCAAGCAAGGCTGGCAAAAAGAGCACGAATACCAACCAATAGATCATATCTCCAAGCATCTTGGAAAGAGGAATCCCTCTCTCCGACCTTAGTCCCGCTTGAATTTCCAGGCGTTTATCCATCTTCGCTATACCCAACACCCTTGTGGTCATCAAACGCAATCCGCTTGCGACAATCCATGCGAGCAACAGTACAAATCCCGCTTCGACGAACCGTGGCAAATAAGAAACAATCGGCGTCAAGAGATCTTGAAGCGTTTCTGCTACATTCACGAGTCCGAGTTCCTCAAAAAATGCAACAAGTACAAACAAAAGGATTACGTAAAATACTGCTTTGGCAATTCCCTTTTCGAGTTCAATGACCTTTCCCTGTTCCTTGCCCAAAAGCCACGTGGCGATTCGTTCGTCTAGGGTGGTGCGCGAAAGCACGCCTCGCACCAGTGCTGCGACAAAAAGGGCGACCATCCATCCAATAAGCAACAGAGCAAGGGCACCGATAAGGGTTGGGATATACGATCCAAGCCGCATTGCAATTTCGTCAAGAAAAATTACGCTATTCATCTTTTCACAAAAAATTCAAACATTTATCTTTCTCCGACCTTTCAAAAATCAATAGTTAAAATAATTTCTTTATTGTACCAAGAACGCGGCAAAAAGTTTTCCACATCCTGCAAAATATCCCTCTCTTTTATTTATTTCGGTCTTTTTGACCAAGAACAACAAGATTCTTCAAAAGACATGCAACCGTAAGAGGTCCTACTCCTCCTGGCATGGGAGTTATCCAACCCGCCTTTTTTGCAACATTTGGAAAGTCAACATCGCCCCTCAACTTCCCTCCTTCTACGCTCGTTCCCGCATCAATCACCACCGCACCTCGTTTGATCATATCTTTCTTAATTAACTGTTGCTTGCCAACTCCTGAAATAACAATATCTGCGCATGTCGTAAAGAAAGTCATATCTTTCGCAGTTTCTTGGAGTATGGTTACTGCCGCTTTCTCTCTCATAAGCCAGATGGTCAAGGGGAGTCCCCCGAGCCGCCCTGCTCCAACCACAACAACATTCTTCCCCCTCGCTCCAATTTTGTATTCTTGTAAGAGCAGGGAGACTGCTTGAACTGTTGGGGGAAGAATCGGTGATTGTCCCAACGCAAAGAGCCCAAAACTTTGAGAAGATAACACATCTACATCCTTGGAAAGTGGAATGCTATCTAATACTTGCTGCGTGTTCAACGCTTTGGGCAATGGCAACTGCACAATCACTCCCGATACATCGGAGTCTTGTGCAACAGTTTGAATCTGTTCTGTTGCTTTCGTTTGAGAAATATCTTCGGGAAAGTAGAAGAGCTCGAAGCCGACTCCGATTTCTTTTGCTACCTTCTGTTTTCTTTGAATGTAGGTTTCAGAAACCGCATTCTTGCCAACTTGGATCACTGCCAACTTCAACTGCTTTCCCTGCGCCTGTTTTCTTACATCCTCCAAAATTCTCTTCGCAATTTTTTCCCCTTGTAAAAGTTGCGTGCTCATTTCTGCCTTGGGTTCAACTCGATTTCTTCTTTTACGAAATCGAACTTCACGGTAAAAATATCAAAGAACCCTCTCTGGCCGACAACACCATAACCCAAACGGGCAATACGGGGAAGAAATCCAACTCTTATCTTGTATGACCAGCCTCCAACCTTTAGAGTGACGAGATGAATGTAATACGTTTCGCCCACTCCTGTAATACCCCAAACCTCTCCCTTCTCTCCTTTGATAATATCAATACCCAAAAGCTCTCCAATCTGGGAGTCAAGTATACAAAAATCCGCTCCCGAATCGACGAGAACTTCGTAGGGCACAGAGCGGTTTCGATGAACAATCTCAATAGGAATTACGGGCCGTAAAATGCCCGGGCCGTATTTTTTATACCGAAATTTCATTGCAATCCAAAACCAACATATGCCACCAGCCTCTCTGGCATTCGTGTCAAAATTGGCTTCGCATGCCCTTTCCCTCTTGCCTTTTCCCAAGCTTCCTTTGCGGTTTTCCCAGCCGCTATTACCGTTTTCTCATCGTCCTCTAACGCCACCCAAAGCCCTCTATATTTCTTGTAAATTGTTGTCCAATCGATTGCCATATATGCTTATCGTATCAAAAGAAATCAAAAAGTCAAAATTCTCTTCGCAATTTTTTCCCCTTGTAAAAGTTGCGCGCTCATATTCTGCTTTCCTTCCATTATCTCTCATTTCAAATCACTTGAAAAGCAATAAGTGGGG
>ERZ1292623.927-Hain-H51-01um-R1-927-length-29405-cov-6_pt1 | contig 29405 bp, 58 predicted proteins | sample MGYA00564398_ERZ1292623 | MGnify/ENA primary metagenome ERZ1292623 (study PRJEB36523, sample SAMEA6512633) | groundwater metagenome | collected 2019-01-07 | study: AquaDiva: Metagenomics assemblies of 32 groundwater samples | reverse complement strand
TTCATGGCACGGGTCACAGGGCGCCACCATGTCCAGCAGCAGCACCCCGCCTGATCCGCCGCACCTCGGGCAGGTGTGGGTCGTCACGTCCGCACCTGGGAGTCGCCCCACACCGTGGCCTCCTCGTCCGTCATCGGTTGGCCGGTGAGCTGTGCCAGCCTCTCCTCGGACATGGGCGCCATGCCGTGGGACTCGGCGAACGCCTCCGCCGCGCCGAGCGCGGGCTCGTCGAAGTGGACCTCGACCCACTCACAGAGGTTGGTCCAGAGGGTGAGCCGCCCGCCCTCGGTGAGGACCAGCGCCGACGTGTCGCCGTCGGTCCCCTCCCATCCGCGGGCCTTCACGACCCGACCGCCTGCGCGGCGCGACGGCGGATGGCGTCGGCCAGGACGCGGCGGACTCGGGAGGGGGTGTCCCGCCGTGACGCGAGGTCCGCGAGCGCCACGGACAGCGACCGCCCCTCACCCACCAGCCAGGCGATGTGGCGGTTGCCGGCGCGAAGCCGCCCCAGCGCGATCCGGCGGGCGAGCGCGCGGTCGAACGAGTCGTTCGGGTGGAGGAACGACGCGGCGTAGGACACGTAGGCCCCGACTGACCCCGCCTCCGTCGCCTCCGTCCGATAGGCGAGGCAGGCGACGGGCTGTCCCTTCCCGTCCCTGATGTAGAAGACCCTCTCGCCGGCCGTCGGCATGTCCTCGGGCGGCGGTGAACTCGCTTCTGCCATGATTCAGCCTCCTGTCGATGGGACCACGGATGTCGTGGTCACCTCGATCGGAGTCCGGTGGTCCACACCACCGGCGTCCTAGAAGAACCTGCCGAGGGCGGCGTGGATGTGCGGGAACCGCGCCGCGAGCTCCGGCGGGACCTCGCCGTCGTCGCCGCCCATGACGAGGTCACCCACCTCGTCGGGGTCCGGGAGGTCCTTCTCCTCCACACACGCGCGGTAGAGGGAGCGCCTCGACTCCTCCTGCGGGACCCCCGCATCCGAGTGGAGGGCGTCGGCGAGCGCGTTCGCGCAGCCCGCATCGTCCCAGTATTTGTCCCTGTTGCTCATAGCACCTCTCCTCGTACGACCTGGATCACGACGTAGCGGGTGTCCGGGCGATCGAGCCAGAACATCTGACACCGACCGCCCTTGATCTCGACCGTCTGCATCTTGTCGGGGATCGCACCGAGCATGCGCTCGAGGTGAGGCTCGACCACGGCCCCGACGTCCTCCCCGTCTGTGAGCCTGACCTCCTCCCACACGCCCGGTAGGTGGAGGTCGAGGACGTCCTAATCGAGTGGACCGTTCACCTCGCAGTACGACATGTACAACGTCTTCACACTACTCACAGTCGCACCTCCACCTGGGCCTCGTAGTCGAACATGTCCTCGAACCTCTCGCCGATCTCGGCGCGCTCCGAGTCGAGCTGGATCGCCCGGTCCGGCATCCCGAGCGGGACGGCCCACATGACGTCGGGGATCGGGGTGGGATCCCCGAACACGTACCTGACGTTGTCCGCCTTGATCTGGGCGACCACCGCTCGCATCGCGTCCTCGGCGGTCTCGCCCGCGGCGAGCCACGTGTACCCCGACCAGCGGCACTCGCCCTCGTCGTCCGACAGGCGCCAGAGCCTCACGACGCGTCCTCCGGTTCCGCCGGCCCGGCCAGCACCGACTGTCCCTCCACCATCAGGCCGACGATCTCTGACCTGTGCAGCCACGCCCGGAATCCCATCACCTGCCCGTCCTCCCCCGACACGGTCACATCGGCGTCTTCGTCATCGATCGTGCAGCGGCCGGGCTCGGCCGACCATTCGATCACGCCGTGGCTGGCGTACGCCTCCCTGAGACGATCCCTCACCATCGGATAGTCAGGAACGTAGAACCAGAGTCGACTCATATCGGTCCTCCTGTCCTCCCGTGCGGGACTGACCGCGCGGGACGATCGGACGACGGATCTCAGCTCACCCCGTACTCGGCGGCGTCGGCGCGCGCCCACATCCACATCATCCACGCCCGCTGTGCGTCGGAATCGCCGGATCTGTACGGTGGGTCCTCGCACCCCAGCACGACCATGCGGCGGCCGCAGGGCTCGATGCCGGGCATCTCATCGAGCGAGAACGTGACGTCTCCGAACACGACGCGCCCGTCCACGAACGGGAGGATGTACCCACACAAAGGGCAGACCGCGAACGTCCTCATGCCCCCGCCACCTCGAGCAGGCGGGCCACCCAGCGATCACCGAGGCCGTCACGCCACTCGAATCCGGTGAAGGCCGGTGAATCGTTGGGAAGTCCGGGGTGCAAGAGGCACACGGCATCCCAGCTCGATGCGAGGAAGAGCGTGGCGTCGGGGTCTGCCTCCATGTACACCGCCCAGACCCTCATGACGGGTCCGCCCCCAGCTCCTCGAGCGCCTCGATGAGCAGCAGTTCCACCCGCACCGGGTCTGCCCCCATGTCGATGAGCGCCTGGCACCAGGCGATCACCGCAGCGACGGCGCCCATGTCGACCGAGGCGCTCATGGCGCGCTCTCCTGACCCGATGCCATGATGTTCGCCAGCCTCCTCACCTCGTCCTCGAGTTTGGCCGCTCTCAGTTCGAGCGGATCGAGCCTGGCCACGAGCTCGTCGTTCTCCGCGTGGAGCCTGGCGACCACCTCCACCGCACCCTCGACGCTGACGCCGTCGGGCAGCGCGCCGATGGCCTCCCTGATCCGCACCATCGCCTCTATCTCAGAGGGCGAGGGGACCACCGGGCCGAGCTCGAATCTCTCGATCAGTATCGGGCCAGAGATGTTGGTCAGCCCGACCCACACGCCTGAGATCCGCCCCACCTGCCACGCGTCGTCCTTGTGGAAGCGCACCCAGCGCCAGGTCCCCCCATCTTTCTCGTCATCCATGGCTCTTCTCCTGCCGGTACGGGATCTCTCCGTGCGGCGACGGCACCAACCGCGCGACGCGGAGCGCGTAGATGCGCGACATGCCCGACAGCACCAGGTCGCGATAGGCGAGGGCGCCCACACGAACACCCGGCCGTCCGGGGCGTTCACGCGGAGCTGGTACTCGGGCATCCGCTCCACCTCCCGCACCCGTTCCTCGAGGAACTCCCACTCGACGAGCACGGCGTCGGGCTGCTGTTCGAGCAGGCGGTCGAGCACCCGCTGCCCCCAGTTGTCCCGGATGTCCCCGAGCCTGAGGTCGTACGGGCCCGACACGGTCAGACCTCGTCCAGGAAGGTGGGGGCCAGCGACGCGGCGGCGTCGTCGCTCGAGTGGTCGGGGTCGCCGATGCCACCGGACCAGCCGGCGCACGTGACGGCCGGACCGATGCCGTCCAGCCCGTCCGCGATCACCCGCACGATCGTGAGCCGGTCCTCCTCCCCGGCGTGGCAGAGCTGGTCGAGCGAGAAGGCGAAGACCTCCCCCTCGGCGATCAGCCCCTCGTCCATCATGGCGAGGCGCTCCCGGATCTCCCGGGCGATCTCCTGCAGCGTCATGGTCATGTCTGTCCTCCTGTCCCGGCCGCCACGTATTGTGGCGGGCAGGATCGGACGACGGACCTCAGTCGATAGGGCAGGGCGGGTAGGCCTCGCGCAGCCAGCCCACCGCCTCGGCCTCGGACGGCACCTCCCAGTCCCAGAGGTTGGCGAGGTACTCCGCCACCCGCCGGGCCCGGTCCCCCGCCGCGCGGCAGGTCGGGCAGGACCCGCAGGGCGCGGGGGACCGGGCGATCACCGACGCCAGCCCGTCCGGGGTGAAGGCGTCGTAGGGGCGGAGGGCGGTCGTCACGGGCGCCCCGGTCCGAGTCTGCGGGACATCGGACAGGAGGGCCGGTGCCCCCAGCCCAGCCCGAGCCGGACGTCGCAGAGGCTGGGGGTGGCGCAGCCTGGCGCCAGCGACGCCCGGGCGAGCGGCACCAGCGGGGTCCAGGCGCCGACCAGTGGGTCGCTGGCCTCCCGGTCACGGAGCGTCCGGGCGGCCACGTACGCCTCGGTGAGGAGGACGCCGCGGAGTGGGAGGCCCGTCTCCACCTCCATCCACACGTGGGCGTGCCCGTCCGGATCACGACAGAGCAGCTCCATCACGTGCGTGGCCCGCCACGGGCGCAGCCAGGACGCCCTGAACAGCCGCGCCCGGAGGGAGCCACCCTCCCCGCGGTACGCCTCGGCCCAGACCCGGGGCATCAGCCACCCACCGACCGCGGCACCCCGAGGGCGTCGAGCGCCATGCCCAGCTCGAGGAATGCGTCGTCGAGGTGCCGGCCGGCCAGGCCCATGGCCTTCCGCAGCTCCCCCTTCTCGGGAGTCCACCCGGTCCCGGAGCCTGCGGCACTCCAGGTACATCTCCGAGACCAGCCGGTCGAGCGACACCGGCGGGGGACCGGCGGCGGGGCCGGTGCCCAGGATCCCCGAGGCGCGGACCACCGGCCCGGGCAGGTCGTCCTGCATCGTCGCGACGAGGGCCTCGCGATCGCAATCCTTCTTAGCGGCCACGGCGCAGATACCGCAGCCACAAACGAACGAGCGGCGTGTGCATGTCGGTCCTCCTGTCGGTCCGGCGATCCGTCGTGGATCGCGGCGGCCCGATCGAAGGGACGACCCGGGCGGGATGAGGGGATCAGTCGTGGACGTGCCCCTCGTGCCGGTCCCGGAACTCCATGTCCTCCCGGTCCCCGTCGGACAGGGCCGGGACGTGGGCGCCGATCGAGTACCGGGGGAGCTCATCGATGGGGACGACGACCCGGTCCTCCAGCCGCAGCTCCCCGGCACGGTCCCCCACCACGTGGAGGAGCCAGAGGGTGTGGCTGGCCCGGAGTCCGTGGGTGTACTCCACGACCCAGTAGCCCTCACCTTGCACATGACGGCAGGGCAGGCCGTTGAGCTCCGCCCATGCGAGCAGCCGGTGGAGGGGGCCGAGCGCCGGATTCCCGAGCGTGTCGAGGACGGCGACGAGCCGGGCGTGCCCCGACGGCATGAAGTATGGCAGAACGATGGGGTCAGGCATGTGTCAGCTCCTCCTGTCCACCGACCCGGGCACCTGTCCCAGGCCGGTCGATCGGAGGGGGGAGGCATGAGCGGGCCTCCCCCGTCCCTGTCTTCACGGCTTCATGACCACCTCCCGGACCGCGCGGTCCCCGGGACACCCGACGTATCCCCGTCGGATGCCTGCGTAGTCCGTACGCGGACGGGCACACCGGACGTACCGTTCCCCCGCCGGCCCTTTCGTCCGCAGTGGCGTCGGTCGGGTGGCCCGGGGGCCGCCGGTCCCCGCACGCGATCAGTCCTCCGCATCATGGCGCATCTCACGCTCCTCACGCAGGTCCTCGACGTGCTCGTCGTACGAGTCACGCGGGTCATCCACCGGACGTCGCTGCGACTGTCCGGCCACCGGGAGCCGGTCAGGGCGGACCTCGGGGGCCGGCCCCCGCACCGCCTCCTCGAACACCATGACGTGCTCACCGGGCTCCGACGGCAAGGCCGGGAGCCAGAGGTACCCCGAGACCGGGCCGGGCCCGACCACGGAGCCCTGGCCGAGCCGCACGAGCTCCGCGCGGCACCCGTCCCAGTCCCCGAACACCCCGACCATGCGGGGCGACCCGAGCTGCATCTTCACCACCACGTAGACCTGGCGCATGTCTCACCCCCTGTCGATGGGACCACGGCCATCGTGGTCACCTCGATCGGAGGCCGGGGTGCAACCACCCCGGACCGATCCCCATCACGGCGGCGGGCTAGCGGCGGGCCACCCGGGCCGTCTGCTTGGTGCGGGCCGCCACCTTCCGATCGGTGCGGGGCTGGCGGGCCAGCGCGGGCACCTGGCGGACGACGGCGGGGGCCTGGCGGACCGTCGCGACGATCTGGCAGTCGGCCTCCTCCATCCCGTCCCGGTCGTAGAAGACCAGGTGCGGGCGGCCGGTCACCGAGTTGACCTCGACCCGCCCCTCCATGGAGCTGGCGGTCTGGGTGCAGCCCACGGTGGTGTGGGCGGTCCGACCGTCGTCGGACACGTAGACGTCCGCGGACCGGCGGGACACGGGGTCGGCCGCGGCGACCGCGGGCAACAGGCAGAGCATCGAGATCAGGACCTTCCTCATCAGTACCTCCAGACGGACCATCCGTCGACTGCGTCCCAGACCAGGAGGGTCAGGGAGTGGTCCACGATGGGTCAGTGGCCGCAGGCGTGCCCGGCGTGCGGGTGCCCGTGGCACTCGTCGCAGTCCTCCGGCTCGGCCGGCCAGCTCGCGAAGGCGGGGTAGTAGCCCGGGTCGTCAGTGATCACGACCGCCCCCTCGGGAGGGGGCAGCCACTCCGTGCTACCCATGTAGGCGATGACCAGGGAGTGGACGGAGTTGGGGGCCAGCCCCAGCCGCCCGATCACCTGGTCCAGGCGCGGGATGAGGCGGTCGCAGACCACCACGCCCACGCGGACGCGGAGGTCGCCCCCGTCCTGGACGGTGAGGCGGTGGATGTCCAGCGCCCGGTCCGTCGGGACGGGCTCGCGGAGGTGACCGGGGCAGCCCCCGCCGGGTCCCATGCACGAGTCGAAGTAGCGGTCGTCCGGCATGTCACAAGCCTCCTCGCGCGGATAACGGCGCGACGTCGTAAGGTGTGATGGCGTGGGGGGGCGGGCTCGGAGGGGACCTGTCGCGCAGATCCTCGCCGGTCGCCCCGTGACAATCTGTCACACCATCCGCATGGGCCGTGACAGGGATGTCACACCCGCACAGTCGCGTCATCGTCCAGACGCGCCCTCTCGGCCCCGCCCCGACCGCCCGGGATGGGGCGACCGCGGAGGGGTCGATGGGGAGCGCCCCCGAGCGGACCGGGTCGCCCCAGGGAGGCGCCCGGGTCCTGACGGGAGGTCCCGGTCCGTCGCTCAGCCCTCGCCGGTGAGCTCACCGATCTCGGAGTCGTCCGACGAGTCGTCGTCGGAGTCGGCCGCGTGGGCGGCCGCGGAGGCGCGGGCCTGGCTCTCCGCCTGGTCGAGCAGCGCCATCATGTCGGGCGCCTTGCCGGCCGCGCGGCCCTTGCGGCGGCCCTGGGCGCGGGGGTCGGCCACCGCCTCGGCCTTGGTGAGGGCCGAGAGCGCCCGGTCGAGCCAGTCCGTGCCCGCGGCGTCGAGGTCGACCTCGAGGCTCACCGCCCCGTTGTCGGCCACCGGCTTCACCGCGCCGGCGGGGAGCTCGAGCCCCGCGGGGAGCCCGTCGTAGCCCCACCCGCTCAGGTGCACGCGGCGGCTCTCGCCCCGCTTGCCGGGCTGGTCGATGTACACGATCGCGCCGCCGGGGCCCACGACCTTGATCCAGTTCTTCTGGCTGGCGATGCTGACGGTGCTGCGGACGGCGGCGAGGGACTTGGCGATCTTCGTGGCTTCCATGGCTGTCTCCTGTGGCGGTCTGCTGGGGACCCGTCTCTCACCCGGGACCGGCCCGGTGCGGGCTGCGCCGGGGCTGCGTGACCTGGGCGAGGCGTCCCCCATTATCTATCAACCACCAACCTATAAATATAATAAACTTGAAATGTGACAAACACGTCACATGAAATAAAATAATTTCAAGGGCGGGGTTCACATGAAAAACGGGCTTCACGTGACAGGGCTTGGTCGCTTCGCGAGACGAGGCCAGTTTCAGGCCCCAGGTTTCAAGAATAGCTGGAACCGACGGCTGAGGCGAGGGACGACATGAATCGGTCCAGCGGGACGTCGCGCAGCGCGTGGAGCGCTCGGTCGGCCGCCTCCATCTCCGACAGCAGGGCTGTGACGTTCGTACCCGTAGCCCGGGCGTCGGAGACGTGTTCGATGTAACGTGGGTCGAGGACGAACCGCATGACCCGGTCCCTGGCATCGATCGACGGTCCACCGAACGTGTCCCACAGCTGCCACATCCACTCCATGAACTGATCCGGAGTCATCTCGATCCCGTCCGCTCCCATCAGTATCTGCATATCGCTCTCCTCTCGCGAGACGAGGCCAGTTTCAGGCCCCAGGTTTCAAGAATAGTCCCGTGGACGGATTTCACGTGTCTGACGGGGTCGGGATGGTGATCCTGACCGAGTACGATGCGTAGCCCTCGACGTCGTACCGGCGTGTGACGCCCATGCTCCCTCCGGGTGGGAGGGGCCGGTCGATCGTGGCGAGCGGCTCGTCCAGTCGTTCGTCACTCAGCATGGCTCTTCCTCTTGGGGACCAGTCGCGCGATCGCCGCCATCCGCATGTTGGCCCACGGGGTGGTGGCCGTCCCGAGGAACGGCTCGAGCGGGGCGTCGCCCCTCCGCACCTGGCCGGGGAGGGGGACCCACGGACGACAGGTCACCCGCGTCACCCGCCGGACGCCGCCCGCTCCAGGGCCGCGATCACCTCGGCCGCGGTACGGTCCTCGTCATCGTTCCAGGCGACCAGCAGCGACCTCCCGGTGATCCGGCGGAGGCGGTCGAGCAGCATGAACCGCACGTCACGTGAGGGCAGCCCGAAGGAGGTCCGGATGACATCGATATCCCGCTTCGCATCCAGCACGGCGCCGGCGAGGCAGCGGCTCCCGTCCTCCCTCTGGAAGTCGCCCTGGCACCACCCCTCCTCCCTGAGCAGGGCGGCGGCCCTCGCCGCCAGGTCCCGTATCGCCGCGTCGGTCTCCAGCCTCTCCTCCTCCTCCGACATGTCTTCCTCCTGTGTCGTCATAACGGGTTGCCCTCGCGCCAGAGCAGGAGCGCCTCCTCCGCCGGGGGCCGGATGGTGAACTGCCCACCGTGGTCGATGATGTTCTGGTAGACGCGCCGCATCACCGACCCCGGCTCCTCGTCTGGGAAGTACAGGACGTCGCCGTACTCCGCGAAATCCGTGCCCAGGTCGGACGGCCGGACCATGTTCTGCTCGAACACCCGCTCCATGGCGCGGAGGTCATCGCGCGTGAACACCCCCTCGTCGTCGAGGCGCCTCACCATCTCGATGCCGCGCCGGCCGATCACCTCCCCGTCGAACACGCTCACCGCCGCGGCGCCGATGGCGCAGACGACGCACTGCGCGTCTTCCTCCTCCGGGGCGAGCTCCCCTCCCTCGTTGAACAGGGCCAGCGGTGGCTCGGCGTAGAACCCACGTCGGGGGGCGATCTCGTGGGCGTCCAGGCGGGCGATCACGTCGTGGGCCACCGCCACCCGGCGTGCCGCCGGGGCGAGCTCCCAGAACCCCTCGTTCTTCTCGGCTATCGTCAGCATATCCTATCTCCCTCTCTCATCGTCATCCTCGTACACCCTGAAACGGTGGCATGCCGGCCGGCAGCTCATGATCGAGGTCTCGCCGTTTCGTTCCACCGTGTCCGCGGTCGCCCCGCAGAACGGACAGGCCGTGGTGCCCTCCCCGGTCTTTCGAAGTCCGGACCGGTCGTAGGCCGTCAGCATCCTCCCATCACGCATCCCGCGACGTCCCGGGAACGCCCCCTGCTCCGTGTGATAGACGAGCAGCCCGCCCCAGCCGTCGAGCTGTGGCCCTTGACGACGATCACAGTCGTTGGGGCAGTACTCGCCCGTGAGGAGCGGACGGGTGGCCCCGCCGCAGGTGGCGCACGTCCCACTCACCGGTCCCTCCCCTCTAGCTCATCGACCAGACGCCTGATCAGGCGTATCGCGTCCATGTCCACATCGTGCGACTCCCAGTCATCGTCCAGCCAGCGGCGGATGGCGGCCAGCTCCCGGTCGTCCACCCGGCCCCGACGGTTCGCCAGTCCGCGTAGGGTCCTGGCCCGGCTCACCGCCCGCCCCAGGCGACGTCTTCCGGCACACCCACGATGGTCACGTAGGCGTGCAGGAGCGGGTGTATGACCGACGGGGCCAGCTTCCACACGGTCGCCCCGAGGCGTCGGAGCACGAAGCGCGGGTCAGGCCCCTCTACCGGATCGCCGTCCGGGCTGATCGGGACGCCCAGCGACACGACCTGGCCGAGGTGGTTGTGGGCCGTGATGACGAGCGTGGGCCCGAACATCGCCGCCTGGCCCGGGCCGGGCATGGCCGGGACATGCTCCAGGACGAGGTCGAGCACCACCTGGTCGGGGCGTAGGTCCCGCCTCACGGGTCCTCCGGCTCCCACCGGTCGCCCGTCCAGAGCGCGCGCCACTCCCTGAACTCCTCCGGGATGCCCGGGTTCGAGGTGACGTACGGGACCGCCCAGGCCGACGCCTCCGAGTCCCAGGTGACCGGCCCCGTGGCCTCCACCTCGAACGGCCCGGGGCCCACCTCGATCACGGTGGGGGCGTCCGGCGGCGTGTCGAGGCGGAGGGCCCGCCGCAGGAACCGCAGCGCATCGAGGAATCCGATCGTGTACTGTGCCGTCCCCCGGATGGGTCGGAGGCCGTCGGTCAGCGCGTCCAGGTCCAGCGTGAGCCGCGCCAGGTCAGGGGCGTGCGCCGCCATGGTCGCCATGTTCCGCATGGCCGCCGGACCGATCATGAAGGCGGTGGGGGTCGGCCGGTTCGCGGCCTCGGCCTCCAGCACCGCCCGGGCGGCCTCGAGGATGACGCTCACGGCGCCCCCGGCGGCCGGTAGGCGAGGGTCCGCCAGCGGGCGACCTCCCTCAGTCCCAGCTCCACCCGCCCCATGAAGTCGCGTTCGTCGCCCATGGCCTCGTACATGCGTCGGGCGGACGGGGCGGACGGGACGCCGTCCGGCAGCGCGGCCGCGTCGTGCACCCGCTGCAGGTCGCCCAGCAGCCCTATCTCCGTGGGACTGAGGTGGCCGAGGCCCCGTCGCACCGTGTAGCTGTCCACCCCCAGTCCCTCCATACCTATGTCATAGACGGTGTCCGGGATGTGATGCCCCGCGGCGCAACGCGTCCCGTCGGGGCCGCGGTAGCGACACTGGTCGCCGACGATCGACGGGCGGCCCTGGCGGCGGAGGTGCGCCGCGGTGTCGTCGAACAGCTCCTGCGGGGTCACGATGACGCCCCCTCGCCGGCGGCCACCCGCTCCAGCACGGAGACCACCTCATCGACGGTACGCCGCGGCTCGTCGTTCCAGGCGACCAGGAGGTTCTTCCCGATCACCCGGCGGGCGCGGTCGAACACCTCCTCCGCCACCGCCGGAGCGGCGACGACGTGGACGGAGCCGACCATGCAGCGCCTCCCGTCCGGTGTGCAGAGCGTCCACTGGCACCACCCGTCCCTCTGTAGGACGCCGACTGCGGCACGGGCGGCCTCCCTTACCTCTGTCTCTCTCTCGTCACTCATATAGTTCTCTCCTTTCATCACCGATCCCTCCACGGCGTGGGGGCCGGTGTCCCGAGCAGGAACTCCGTCCAGAACAGCCACGTCATGGTGGCCGTCATCACCGCCAGTCCGAGCAGTAGGTCGAACGCCCGGGTCACGTCATCCCCCACCTCGCGGCGCGCTCGAGCGCGTCCAGCACCTCGTCCACGGTCCGGCCGGGCTCGTCGTTCCAGCGGGGGATGCTGCCGCCCGTGTCGGGATAGATCCCGATCGCCAGCCTGACCAGGGTCTTCGCTCGGGAGTAGGCGGCGTCCTGGCCCTCCACGGTCGAGGCGGCCAGGAGTGCCCCGACTATACAGTGCTCACCGGTCGTATAGTTCGAGTAGTCACCCTGACACCACCCGCCGGTCCTGAGGATCTGCGCGGCGCGGGAGATCAGTGACCTCGCGTCGTCATCCTCCGTCACAGGTCCTCCGGGATCGCCGGCTGGCGCTCGATGTCCATGGGACGGTGCGCCGCGTCGGAGGCGTCGGTCCGCCGCCGCAGCTCGCGTCGCCAGGCCTCGGACGCCTCGGCCATGCTCACCCGCACGGTGCCGAGGACCGGGTGGTTCCACCCGAGGTCACCGCCGGTGTCGACGTACGTGATGGGGTGACCGTCCTCCGGGGGGAGCCCGTCGAGTAGCCTCCAGTACGTGGAGAGCGCGGCGACCACCTCGGTGTCCGTCGGGACGCCGTGTCTGGCCGGCAGGTCCACCGTGCGCGGCTGGGGGCCGTCGAGCATGAGGCTTCGCTCGGCGACGGTGAGCGGCGCGTGAGTCGCATGCCACTCGTCCTGCGTGTCGACGTATATCTGTGCGGACCTGACCGAGGCGACGAACAGCGGCGGCCATACCCGGGATCTCCTCACATACGCGGGATCATGTGGATCCTGCGGCGCGACCCAGTCCGGGTCTGCGCTCCATCCCAGCCACGTCTCACCGTCGACCATCTGGTCCGCACGCTTCTTGATGATCCTGTCCCCCATCACACGCCTCCCATCTTGATCCAGGCCACGTGGCGCAGCTCCCCGTACTCCTCCCGGAGCTCGTCGACCGAGAGGTCGCGGGAGTCGCCGAGGTACCCGCCGGCGCCCCTGATCTCCGCGCGGCCCTCCCGCACGACCACGATGTCCGCGAGCTCACCGTACTGCTCACGCAGCCTGGAGTGTGCGTACGGATCCTTGGGCCCCACCCACTCCCACTCGGTGGCTGGAGCGTCCGGGCGGGGGTCGATGTAGATCTCACCCCCGCCGGGTGGCATCTTGCTGAGGGTCGCACGCGCCCCGGACGGTGTCTTCGCTTCGCTCTTCATCTTCTCTCCCATGTCCAGTAGAGCCTGATCGGTGTGTCACCCGCGGTGTACGACGGAAACGCGACCGCCGCTGTGGACACCAGCACCCAGTCGGGAGCCCGGTCGTCGATCGACGGCGGGCCCTTCGCGACGGGTGGCTCCGGGTCCGGCGGGCCCTCACCCGGGTAGTGCATGCCGGCGGTGGTCTCGTAGTGTCTCGCGCTCATCGCTCTGCTCCTGGTGTGATCGGTGGGATGCCCGCCTCCACGACGTCGTCCTCCGCGTAGAATACCTGCGGGGCCAGCGTGCCGATCGCGTTCACCACGATCTGTGCGAGCCGCAGGTCCGGATTGGCGGTCCAGTAGGCGCGGAGGCGTGCGAGCATCCGGTCGATGCGGGCGGGGTCCCTCACGGGCCGCCGTCCAACGCCTTGGTCATGGCGCCGAGGACATCGTCGAGGGTCCTCCCCTCCGAGTCGTTCCACGCCGGGAGGCTGAGCTCCGTCTCGGCGGCGAGGAGCACCATGTCCCTCGCCCTCACGAACGCGCGGTAGTCCTCGTCGAAGTTCGGGGTGTGGTCCCACCGCCTCGGCCACTTCTGCCCCAGGACGAAGAACGAGTCAGAGAGCGCGCCGAAGGCGCATAGCTCGCCCTTCGGTCCGTTATAGGACCCCTGGTGCCATCCGTGTTGCCTGAGGAGGCCGATCGCCCCCTCGATGATCCTCTTCTCGTCCATGTCGTTCCCCTTCTCTCTCTACAGACATCAGGCGCCCGAGCTCGCCGAGATACAGCAGGTAGCAGCCGAGCCCGGCGGACCACCTGAACCCGAGCCTCTCAAGCGATGGGACCGAGTCCATCCGTCACGGCTCTAGGAACGGGATCCCCATCTCGTCGCACGCCTGGTCGAACTTCTCCAGCGACCCCTCTGGCCGGGTGTGTGGGCCATCTCCGGCGATATGTCGTCGAAGGTCGACCAGCAGGTCGTACACCCGATGCCGTCGATCCTCGCCTGCGTCCGAGCGATCGATCATCGCCATGAACTGGTTGAACCTACTCATCCGCACGGACCCCTCCCGGCTTGCCCAGCAGGTCATCGTCTTCAGGAGGGCCACCCGACTTCTGCATCCTCTCTAGCGTGTCGAGCGACTCCTGGCCGTCGGTGATTCCCAGGGAGTCCCCGCCCCGTAGGACGGCGACCTCCTTCAGGTCTTCGATCGTGATGCGATCGCCAGCCCGTTGCTTGGCGTCACCGAGTCTGCGCCAGAGCTCCTGGGTCTCGAATACATGATGTCCACGGAGTTCCGTGTATGCGTCCATCATCTCGCCCGGGCTCAGGAGGGCGAACTCGTCGTCGGTCAGCGCCGCGAAGTAGGGTATCCTCACCATCTCCTATATCCTACCGCCTCGGATATCGCGTTGGTCAGGCGCCGCCAGGACGACATCACCCGCCACCTGATGCGGGTGATGACCTTCGCCTCGCCGTCGGCGCGACGTCCGGGCCACGGACGCTCGATGGGGGGTCGGCCCGCCGCCTCCCTCTCTCGGTTGAGGTCGGCGAGCGGCATCCCACACGATAGGTCGAAGCAGTCACAGCATAGTCCCGGATGGTCTTCCTGATGCCCGTCCCATGGGAGTTCTACGGTACAGTGCCTGCACTTCCGACGGACGGGGGATGAAGGTCACAGGTCATTCCTTATGACCAGGAGCCGGTGTGGGCGGACGTACCTCGGCCCGTCCGCCCCGTTCACGATGACCCTCAGCATGGGCGGCGACTTTCGGATCATGATCGATCGCACCGTGCCCCTGTCCACCTCCACACCCTTTCGGATGATGGAGACGAGCTTCCCCTCCTCTATCTCGTTACCCAGCTGGTCCCTCATCGCGTGCTCCTGTGTTCGGTTGGCGAGAAGCCCTCGGTCGCACGCCAGACGGCCCTGATCAGGGCGTCGGTGTCTGTGGCTTTCTCGAAATCATCGCGTAGCCTCTGGAGGCGCTCCCGCAGGCGCTCCTCCTCCTGTGTCATGTCATGATGCGTGTCCGACACTCGGTTCTCCTTCGATGAAGAGGGGGATCCCGTCGTCCCCGTGTAGCATGTCCCTGCCGATCCCTCCGGCGTCGTCGAGCTGCGCCTCGAACCGGACCTGGTCCCGATGCCTCACCTCGTCCGCGATCTCGTCGGCCTCCTGGGCGGGGATCCCCATCTCGAGGAGGACGTGCGTTCCGAGGACGAGCGCCGACTCGAACGTCTCCCTCACCTGGTAGTGGGCGCCGCCGGACATCACTCCGAGCGCGTGCGTCCGGTCGTACGAGCGGGCGAGGATGCGTGCGTGCGGGAACTCCGCGTGGCAGAGCCCGACGATCCTGGTGGTCGCGTCCCGGTCATCCACGCAGATGGCGATCGCCCGGGCTGCGGCGGCGCCGGACGCGCTGAGCACGTCGAGCCTGCTCCCGTCGCCGTAGTAGACCTTGAAACCAGTCGAGTGGGCCGCCTGGATCCTATTCGGATCAGAGTCGATGATCGTGACGTCGATGCCCTTCGTGAGGAGGCTCTGCCCGACCACCTGACCGAACCTACCGAAGCCTATGAGGAGGACGCTCCCGCCGCCCTCCTCCGGTGAGGGCCCCTCTTCGGTATGGTCGTCACGGCGTGATCTCACGATCGTCCGCATCACCATCGACACAAGCGGGGTGACGGCCATCGAGACGATGATGATCGATGTCAGTATCGCGCCTGTCTCGGGGGAGATCACCCTCCCCGCCACTGCGGCGGCGAAGAGGACGAAGGCGAACTCGCCCCCCTGGGCCATCAGCACCGACCTATCGAGGGCGTCGGGATGACGTGACCCCATGACCCTGGCCGTGATGTAGATCGCCGCGGCCTTCGCGGCCGCCATGGCGATCACCGCCGATATGACGCGCAGCCAGTTGTCAGAGACGATGTAGAGGTCCAGGGACATCCCGACCCCGAGGAAGAAGAGCCCCATGAGGATCCCCTTGAACGGCTCGATGTCCGCCTCGATCTGGTTCCTGAAGCTGGACTCGGATAGCAGCACTCCGGCCATGAACGCCCCCATGGCCATGGAGAGTCCTCCCAGGTGCATCAGCGCGGCCGCGCCGAGCACCACGAACAGCGCCGCCGCCGTCATGACCTCCCGTGCCCTGGCCAGTGCGAGGAGCCTGAACAGGGGCTCTAGCAGCCACACCCCTGCGGCGATGAGGGCCGCTATGCAGCCGGCGGCGACGATCACCCCGGTGGGATCGAACCCACCCTCCCCGGGTGACATGAGCGACACCGCAGCGAGCAGCGGGACGATCATCATGTCCTCCAGCAGGAGGATGGCGAGTATCTTCTTACCCCTCACCTTGGTGAGGTCGCCCCGCTCCTCCAACACCTGGACGACCACAGCCGTGGACGTCAGGACGAAACCCCAGGCCCCGATGATGGCGATCGACAGGGAGGCGCCCAGCGCGAGCCCGACGAGCGTCAGCATCACGCTACAGGTGATGACCTGCAGCATCCCGAGTCCGAAGATGTCCCTCCGCATCGACCAGAGGTGCGAGGGACGCATCTCGAGTCCGATCACGAAGAGAAACATCACGACCCCCAGCTCCGCCACGTGCACGATGTCCGAGGGACTCGTGAACCACGCGAACACCTGGGGTCCGACCAGGACGCCGGCCACGAGGTAGCCGAGCACCGAGCCGAGGCCGAACCTTCGGAAGAGGGGCACGGCGATGATCGCCGCACCGAGGAGGATCATGATGTGGAGCGCCCCTGACGTCATCTTCTCAGACTCCTCTAGACCCTCACTCCGGGTCCTGTTCGCTTCCCTCTGCGAGGAGGGAGCAGCTGCGCGAGAATCTCCTCGCGTAGTCGGTGTGACCGAGCGCGAGCCGCTCGACGTCCTCGATGGCCTTGATGGGCACCGGGTCGAGGCCTCGGATGGCGCGCTGCTCGTTGACCGCGCTGTGCATGGCGATGAGCTCGAAGTTCGTCCAGAACGACTCCGAGCGTGAGCGCTGTTCCTGGGCGAGCGTGAGTCGTTCGAGCATGAGGTGCCACAGCGGCGTCATCGTCCCACCAGCACATCCCTATCGCAGGGGATTCGGTCGCTATGACAACGGCGAGCGATCTGCCAGAGCGCCTCCAGCGTATCCCACCTGCCGTGCTCACTCATCCTGGAGACGATGGCCTCATGCACGTCACCGATCGTGGCGACGATGACCACGACCCACCCTCCGGGCACATAGCGTGCCGGGATGATCGTGATATCCCAGCCGGCCTCGAGCAGGGAGCGGTAGAGCTCCTGGGCGTCGAGTGACAGGTACATGTTCATCAGGCGTGGCTGGTCATCCATCTTGCTCAACACCGGCTCCTATCCGCCCTAACACAGTTTGATGACGACATGAGATGTGTCCGCATATACCGCACGTCTCGATAGTATCGATCATGCGGTGATCGTCGACCGAGAGGGTCACACCGTGCCTGGACGCCGCCCGACGCTCCAGGCACAGGATGAATCGCTCGAGATGCCAGATCGCCTCGACATTCTCCGCGCACGGCTGCTGCGCGTCCACATATCGCACGCGATCAAGGAGCGCGCGCGCGTACTCCTGCATCGTGGGACCCGAGTGCTCGCCGCTGTTACCGGGGTACCCGGGCCCCTGCCTCTTCAGGAAGATGATCTCGAAACCCGGGCCGCCGTCCAACTCCTCTAGGAGGTAGTGGTGTCCAGGATCGATCACCCTCACCATATCATCATATTACATCGATGGTGATCTCTCACCCACACATCCCTCAGAACCCCCTCGCCAGGGTGATCGCGTGGATGAGGGCGACCTTCCCACCGGGGATGCGGGACGCGTTGATGATCTTCAGCCCCTTGGAGGCGTACCGCCTGAGCTCGTCGGTGGGCTGGTCAAGCAGCTTCTCCACGTCCATCTTGTGGAGCCTGGAGAACCCGCGCGGGGCGATGGTCTGTGCGGCGACATCGATCTTGGCCTGCGTGTCACAGTCGACGGGGCCGCTGGCGGTGAACTCGTCGTCCTCGTCCGACTCGTCCCAGGACAGGTCGTCGTCCCCGATGTCCGCCTCGAGGTCGTAGTTGGTGTCGGGCAGCTGCGCCCCGTGCTCACCGACGACGGCGTAGGCGCACACCCGCATCTTCTGTGCCGAGTGGTCGTACGGGATGCAGACGACGTCCTCCGGGTCCACCTTGCAGATGACCACCCGCTCGGAGAACGATCCGGCGTAGCCCAGCGCCCCCACATGGAAGCCGAAGTGACAGGGCGTCCGGGGATCGTCGGAGATCAGGTTCCGCTCCATGCGATGGGTCTGGCCCGGCCTGTTGTCGACGGTGCCGGTGTAGGCGTCCTTGTAGTCCATCTTGACGCCCTTGTACGCGAGGAAGCCGCCGTCCCTGTCGATCGCGATGCCCTGGTGCTCGAGGAACGGGAACAGCTGCTCGACCGAGCGGGCCGACGGGTTACGCCGCAGCCTCTCCCAGAAGTTCAGGAGGTTCTCCGGGTTGTCCCCCGCCCTGACCATCGACATGATGCGTCCGTTGAGCTCCGCCGGGAGCGGCTGCTCACCGTGGAAGATGCGGCCCTCCTTGACCCTGAACTTGCCGCGGGACCACAGCTCGACCGAGTAGTCGGGGGTCAGCGCGAGCGGGATGTCGTCGAACCTCTCCTCGACGAGACACTCACGCAGCTGGCGATAGTTCGGAGCGTCCGACCTCACCGTCCTGGTCTTCCCCTCCCACGAGATGGTGATCTGGTCGTTCGTTATCGCATACGCTGGTGCCTGCATTTTTTTCCCTCACTGAGTCAACGAGCTTGATGTAGTCGACGTATAGTTTCACTTCGCCCGTGTTCTTGAGCATGAGCTTCCTCGGCTCGCTGAAGAGCAGCGGGTAATCCCTCATGATCGTCTCCACGCGCTTCTTGACCGTGTCCCTGATCACGGGGAACCTCTTCTCCAGGGCGAAGAGGGCGGTCCGGTCAGCGGCCGTGATGCCATCGTTCGCCGCCACGATCTCCTCGAACAGGACTTTCATTGGGTGCCCGTCAGGAAGGTCCGGGACGTTCGCCTTGTCATGGTCCCAGTCATCTATCTGGAACATGCGGTACAGAGAGAACTGCTCCATCTTCTTCTTCACGACGGGGCTCGCGACGATCCTCTCATTGAGCTTGAGGGACCATGCCCTGTACTCGGTGCCGAGGTGCTTCTCGGACACCCCAGCCTTCTTCTTGTACCCGTAGATCGCGGGCATGTTCTCACCGAGCATCTTGCACGCGAACACGTCTGGCTGGTAGTTCTCGAACAGGAAGTGATCGGCGAAATGCTCGATGTTGGCGTAGACATCGTCCATCCGCTCCTTCCTGTCGACCGGGGCCCAGCACTGGGAGTACGGCGCGTAGAACTGACCGGAGGCCAGCGTGAACGACCTCTTGCTCCCGTGCCTCTGCTGGGAGTTCCTGTGTGAGGTCACCGGCTGCCACGGGAGGGTGGACATGAAGATGACCGGCATGCCGTCTAGCATCAGGTCCTCCAGCGTCTTGTTGAGGGCGCGGGACGCCGCGCCGGACGTCACATCCTTCTTGGGGATGATGACGTAGTCCGTCGTCTGCAGCGAGGTGTACCCCCTCACCGTCCTCTTGTCATCCTTCACCAGGACGCGGGTGTCCTTCGAGACATGCATGCTGGTCGTGTCGTGGGACGACAGCTTGTCGTAGTTGACGTTCCGCATCGAGAAGATGTCGCCCATGTTCCGCGGGAACTCGATGTACGTCTGTGACAGCGCCTTGTGCTGTGCCGGGACCGGCAGCCCCATGCGGCTGAAGCCCATGATCCTCTTGCGACGCTCCCAGTTCGACATGTTGGGATCGGACACGGCGGCGAGGGCCCACTTCGCGTACTGCGCCGACAGCTCGTCGAACGCCGCCTCGATCGCCTTCTTCGTCCTGTCGGAGTATTTCAGCTCCTCACGGGAGGCGGCGACGTTCACGTCGCCGACCTGGACGTAGAGGTACCCCGACGTGTGCCGCGTGAAGGTGGGGACCCCCACCACCTGGGCCATGTTGATCCTGTATGGGATGCATCCCATCACCGCCCACCACACGTGGTTGTACGTGCCAGGGTCGTACCCCTCCGCGATGACGCCGTTCGGTAGCCTGATGTCGTTCGGACCGAACGTCGGGAGATCGGTGTTGATCACCGGCGTGGGGGTGAAGTGCCTGTACAGCTGCTTCGCCTTGTCGGTGAACTCCTTGATGTCGTTCTGACGGACTGAGATCGACACCTCGAGGCCCGTGTCGTCGTCGGACTCCAGCAGCTCCTCGTGGAGGAGGTTGATGGTGCCCTTCTGGCTCTCGTCGATGAGGGCGACGTAGGAGCTCCTGACCCCGCCGTGGAAGGACGTGATCGTGAACGTGTCGGCGTAGGCGAACGCGCTCTTCGAGCCGATCCCCAGCATGCCGACGTACTCGTCACTGTCACGCTTCGAGCTCGCCCCATACTGGGTGTAGACGTTCATCACGTCGTCCCTGGAGAGTCCGGGGCCGCGGTCACGTATCCGGAACGTCGGGTCCTCCGGCGTCGGCAGGGTCACCTCGATCGGGAGGTCCCCGCGTCCGGCCTGGATGTTCGCGTCGCGCGCGTTGGCCCCGTACTCCCTGAGCACCGCCATCACCTTGTCGGAGTAGATCTGATCGCGGAGCAGCGAGATGATGTGTGCCTGGTCGGGCTCCGAGATACCGAACTGGGTGCCCCTACCCAGGCCGCTCGAGACGACCGTCCTCTCGTCTGAGATGACCTTCAATTTCTGACTCCCTCTGATCAGGGGGTGAATGTGCCGCGGTGGTCGACGATGTTCTGCATGATCGCCTTCATGCGGCGGGTGGGGTTGATGTGCTTCTGTCCGAAGGCGATCGCGTCCTCTATCTGCTCGAGGTTGTCATCATCACCCATGTCGGCGGTCTCGAACGCGCTCTCGATGAGGTCCACCTGCTCGTCGTCGAAATATTCGGCGAGCCTCTCCCTCATGACCGAATTATCGCACGTGACGATGTCCTCGTAGCGGCTGTTGCTGCCGTCCTGGACGTAGATCGTGGTCTCGTCGAGAGACTCACTCGCGAGCAGCCCGTTCTTGATCCTGACCGAGGCGACGAACAGCGAGCCGAGGGCGCACGCCTCACACTTCGTCTTCTCGAGGACCTCCTGGACGGACTTATCGTCGAAATCGACGACATCCTCTATTCTACCCAGGGAGAGATACACGCCGGTCTTTGCCCTGATCTTCCGCGTGGTGAGCTGGTCGATCACATCCCTGGCGATCCTCACCCGTTGTCCCGCGAGTGTGAGTGAATCGAATTTCCTTTGCGACATGTGATGATCATATAACCCAAAAAAACACCCGCCTGTGATGCGTTCGAGAACAACATCACAGGCGGGTGTGGAGAGCCTCGCTGGCGATCTCTCAGCGGTACTGGATGATCGCGGTGTCCGCCGACAGCCTCCTGGTGTAGGAGGTGGACTGCACGAACACCTTGAACTCGCCCAGGGAGCCGGGGGAGACGTTCACCGTGCCGGTCGTGACGGGGAGGTTCAGCAGCTTCCTGGCGGTGTCCCACCCGTGGTAGAACTTGCCCGTCGTCTTGTCCTGGACGATGATCTGCTTGTTGCCCTGGACCTTCTCCCGCTTGATGAGCTCGTAGTACACGGCGCCCGCCTTGTACGTGCCGAATAGCCTGGCGGCCACGTTCCTGATCTGGTCGTTCGGCTTCCTGAGTCCCTTCGGGACGCGCACCACCTTGACGTCGGACGTCACGTCGTCCATCTTCTGGTCGAGCTTCTTGACCAGGGCGTTGGGGTCGATGTTGCCGGGATCGACGAAGTAGTTGCTGCTGACCGTCACGCCCCTCGACCTGGCCTGGGAGTAGCTGTTCAGCGACAGGGTGTTGAGCTGCGTCATCTCCTGCACCCCCTTCTCGGTGGCGTCCCACGGGCGGACGTTCTGGGCGGGGACCCCGATGCCAGAGAACATGTTCTGGCTGTTCGGCGGACAGTTGACCACGATGGTCACGTGATCGCTCGCCATCGATGTCCTGACGCGGGTCGCCAGGCCGCTCGACGAGAGGAGCGACGCGTTGTTGTACCCGTCGGTGATGACGATGATCAGGTGGGCGGCGTCGGGCTCCTCGAGGAGCTTCGCCTCGGCCCGGATGATGGCGTCGTTCATGGCGTCGTAGAGCGCCGTCTCGCCGAGGTTCGCCGTGCACGGGTACTGGGGGCGGTCCGACGGATGCTTCCAACCGGTGAACTACCCGACCCTGGATCCGAACGGGCCGGCGCCGACCCGATACTCCACGTTCGACGGCGCCGAGCGCATGGCGGCGAGCTGGGCCTGCAGCGACTCCTCCATCTTGGAGGTGAGGGACATCATCGATCCGCTGCGATCGATGACGAACTGGGCGTACGTCACCTGCTGGATGAGCGGCCGACCGCCAGGCACATGCCCGAGCTTCGCCTCGAGGGCGGCGAGGTTGAACGTCATCCTTCCGTTGATGCGGACGAACGGGTACTGCCCGCTCTTCGCCCTCCGGCGTACGGTGTCGGGGTGGACGCCGAGGATCTTCGCGAGCTCGGACGTCGTGAGGGTGTCTGTCTTCTTTTTGTTGGCCATATGGAGGAAAATGGTATGACGTCGTCAAATCACTTTGGTGGGAGCTATTTCGAGGACCTCACCGCATCACCCCATCCAGAGTCGACCATCTTCTCGATCTTCCTCGCGTACTTCCACGCCTTGCCCTTGACGACGGTGCCACGTCCGCCTCCTGCGTAACCGCGGATGGCGCAGTTCATACCGGGACGGCCCTTGGTCCTGCAATACGACAACCACTCCCCTAGGTGGGCCGCGGCGCCATGGTATTGCGCGCGCAGATCACGCGTGATCATTATACACTCGCGCATCGTGGGCGCGCGCAGCTGCGTAGACCCGCAGAAATAAGGTCCGCGCAGGCGAGCAGTTCGACCGACGCGCGACCTGACGCGGCGACCGTCCCTGCGCAGCCCGTTGTACACGTCCGGCTGGTAGCGTGACTCGCGCTCGGCCTGGGCGAGCAGCTGCATCGCGCTGACGTACCCGTACCGCTCCTCCGCCTCGATCGCCGTGTTTATGTGACTGTTCGGGGCGTTCGTCATGTACGAGAGGACGATCCACTTCATGACATACGGTGTGAGCATCTCGTCTCTCCTCTACCGAAGTTTTTCGAAACGCGATTTGCGTAAGTGGTATTATACAAACATGGAATCAACAGATGATGACGACTTGGCAGTGCAGGCTCTGCAGATTTTCCGGGGACACAAGCAGGACGTCGTGCTCGGCGCGATCGCCCGACTAGCGGCCTCGGCAGTCATCGGTAGGGCGTGCACCAGGGACACCCTGTATGACATGATCGACACCCTGTTGGAAGGCTCCACCAACTGATGACCCAGCATTGGAGGAAGTTCTTCCCCCTCTCCTCCCCCCGTCTGGAGCAGGAGAGGGTGCTGGACGAGATCGTCGAGCGCATCGACTCCGGTGACAGGACGATCATCCTGGAGGCGGGCACCGGCGTGGGCAAGTCGGCCATCGCCGTGTGTGTGGCGAACTACGTGGCCTCGCTAGGAGACAGGGGCGAGGAGTACCAGCCTGGCGCGTACGTGCTCACGTCACAGAAGATCCTCCAGGACCAGTACATCAGGGACTTCAGGCAGGCGGCAGACATCAGGTCGTCGGCCAACTTCAAATGCACGGACGGACCGGGTGAGACCTGTGGGCAGACCACGCGGTACGTGATGTACCGCTCCAGGAACGAGGAGCCACGCGGACCGGCGACCTGCCCCGGCTGCCCGTACAGGACGGCGAAGGACAGGTTCATCGGGGCCCCGCTGGGGGTGACGAACTACTCGTACTTCCTCTCCGAGACCGTCTACGCGGGCCAGCTGGAGCCGAGGGAGCTCCTCGTCCTCGATGAGGCCCACAACATCGAGTCGGAGATGCGCAGGTGGTCGACGGTCGAGATCGATGAGGAGACGTCGACCAGGGTGGGGGCCAGCTTCCCATTCAGTGGGAAGAGGGTGGAGACCATCGACTGGATGGTGTCGGAGTACCGGCCCGCCCTGCAGCGATACATCCTGAAGCTCTCCTCCAAGCTGGACGACATGGAGAGAAAGGGGATCAAGAAGGGTCTCACCCTCCTCATCGACGAGCTCGATCGGCTCGACCGGCACGTCTGCAGCCTCAACAGGATCCTGACGGAGGGTGAGGTCAGCTACGACATGCTCATCGACTGGGAGGAGCAGCAGAACGGCGTGAGGAAGCTGAAGGTGCAGCCCCTCGATGCCGGACAGATAGCGAAGGACATCCTCTACCCACACGGGCAGAGGGTGCTGCTCATGTCCGCCACCGTGCTGAGCGAGGGCATCTTCAGGAAGGCCGCGGGCGTCTCCGGCGGTGCGTTCGTGAGCTGCCCCACGCCGTTCGCGCCGAGCAGCTTCGGCATAGTGTACCGTCCGGTGGGTCGCATGGCGAGGGCCCATCTGCAGAGGACCCTACCGAAGATGACGCAGGCGGTGAGGCAGATCCTCCGCTCCCATCCCACCGAGAAGGGGATCATCCACTGCTCGAACTACGAGGTGACGCGGGCCATCTCCGCCATCAACGACCGCCGGCTGCTCATCCAGACCAACGCGAGGGATCGCGAGGAGATGCTCCGGAGGCACAGGACCTCGCGTGAGCCCACCGTGTTGGTCTCTCCCTCCATGATGGAGGGCCTCGACCTCGAGGGGGACTTCGGGAGGTTCCAGGTCATCTGCAAGGTACCGTTCCCGAACATGGGTGATCCCGTGGTCGAGGCGAAACGCCGGACGGGCGACGACTGGTACGCGTGGATCACGGCCCGCACGCTCATCCAGGCGGTCGGCCGGTGTGTTCGTAGCATGGAGGACTCCACACGCACGTACGTCCTCGACGAGAGCTTCGGCCAGTTCTTCGAGCAGTGGGCGGAGCTGTTCCCACACTACTTCTCGGAGATGGAGGTCGACGTCTGACCCATACGTATTTTTTATGACCGGAAAAGACCTGCAGACATTCGTGACCTTCCTCGTCTCGTGGTCCCAGGGCAGGAGCCTCAGTAGGATCCTGGCGGTGAACCCCGACGTCGGGCAGGAGGCCGTGCTGCAGGGATTCTTCCCGAGGGCCTCGGTGGTGTCGCTTGCATATCCAGCGATAGACCTGTCGAAGGGTGTCGAGGAGAGGTACGACGTGATCTTCGTGGCGAACACGATGCTGTGCGCACCAGATCCTGGGATCTGGATCAGAAACTGTCTCGAGGCGTGCGACGAGCTCTGGGTGCAGGACCTCGTGCGTGCGTGGAGGAACGGGGACAGGGAGCTCTCTCCCGAGACCGGGGACGTCAGCAGGTTCACCTTCCCCTCGGCGGGGGAGGAGTCCAGGGTACCCGGCTACGACCTCCTCGCGGACGTGCGCTTCGCCGTACCGGAGGTCAAGTTCTACAGCGATAGCCCAAGCCCCGAGGGCAAGGACTGTCTGAAATTCATAGCTGCTATCAGGAGGAATGATCATTCCGGAGCTACCAGAGGTCGAGATGAACTGCCAACACCTCTACCGTCACCTGCAGGGGGCGACGATCAAGCGGGTGGAGGTACTAAGAAGCGCCGGTCGCTTCCTCTCTGAGGGATCCGTAGAGGGACGTCGGGTGACCGACGTGAGGAGGGTGGGGAAGCTGATCATCATCGCGCTCGATGATGGGACGTGGATCAGGTCCCACCTCGCGATGTCTGGGCTGTGGTCCTCGAGGGAGGAGCCGTGGTCCTTCGATTACGTGGAGATGAAGAGGGAGCCCGGAGATGAGAGGCACGCGAGGCTGGTGCTCCACACCGACCGTGGTGAGATGGTCTACCACGACCAGCGTATGTTCGGGAGGATGGAGCACGGTCCTGTTCGTATCGGCATGCTTCCCGGACAGGGGTATGAGTGGATCGAGACGGGGCGGGGGGTGTTCACGACCCCACCGCCCGACTGGCTATACGAAAAATTGCAGGAAAGCGGAAGCACACCGATCAGGGACTTCATCTGTGATCAAGGCGTGGTACCGGGGATCGGGAACATCTACTCGGCGGAGATACTATGGGCACTCGGGATACCGCCGCAGCTGCCCTGCTCAGGGGTAGGACCCTCGCTGACGGTCCAGCTCATGAATACGTCTCGGCAGGTGCTTCACGCGGCGATCGATAGGAAACTTGACTACTCAAATCTTGCGGTCTATCGGCGCAAGTCATGTCCGATCGGGCACCTCGTCTCCTCTCTCAAGATGGACGGGAGGACCGTATATCTCTGTGAGACCTGCCTGACGTGTTGAGGACACCATCCGAGACCAGCCCCTGGAACTTTTTCCAAGAGCGGTATCGTCATGACGGTTGGGCACTCCTGTGCTGCACGATCATGCTGAACCTCACGACCGGACGGGCGCTCGAGGGAGTCCACGAGATGTTCTTCAGGTATTTCCCGGACGCTCGGACGGCCTCGGAGGGGGACGACGAGCTCATGCGACTGATCCTGCAGCCGCTCGGGATGCAGAACGTCCGTGTCAGGAGGATCAGGGCGATGTCGAGGGACTACCTAAATTGGGATGGCATCGATCCTGTCAGACTGCACGGCATCGGGAAATACGGCAGCGACAGCTACAGGATCTTCATCTCCGGAGAGCTTCTCGAGGACGTAGAAGATAAGGAGTTGAGGCGCTATGTCAGCTGGGCCAAAACCAGGCTACCCACTCAGGAATCTCCCGAGGATGATCGCTGACCAGTCCGGAATCTCCGCGGAAGAGATACAGGGAGTCATCGACACCATCATGAAGCGGGCCGTCGGTAGGGCGCGGCGGGACCAGGCGAAGGACGTCGGTTCGTCCACCCTCGAGCTGATGGTGATCCAGTACATCATCCGGGCGCTAGACGAGCTGCTCGACGACGTCGATGTCGACGACATCCGCGAGGCACGGAAGCTTCTCGGCATGCCCGAGAAGAAGCTCATGAACTGAGATCCCTCCATCGAGGTATGATTGGGGTATGGACCTGCGCCTCGAGATGGATCTGGATCTCTCACCGCTCGATGAGCAGGGAGTGAGGGACATGCTCGAGGTGTTCTGCGTAGCGGACCCGGGATCCATCCTCGTCAGCATACAGGGCCACGGTAACACGCCTAGCATCCGCGGCATGTACATCCCGAACCCACGCTCCATCTACCTCTACGGCGTGGCGATCGAGGAGTGCTACTGGAAGAACCTCCCGATAGGCGGCAACATCACGGTCGCCCGGTCACTCGAGGTCGCCTTCGCATGCGTACTCCGGCACGAGATCCAGCACCTGAACCAGCACCTCCTCCTCGGGCAGAACTTTCAGAAAGGGAGCGCCATGTTCGCCGGGGGATACCTCGGCCGCGGCGCCGAGGTGGATGCCCGGAGGAGCGTTGACGAGTCGTTCGACCACATCAACGCGATGTTCGGGACGGTCACCCCCCGAGATCGGACGATGGACGGCAGGAACGCGGCGCTCATGGACCTGCTGGGCATGATACTGGGCGACCCAGATGCATCGGGAGAGGGTGTCACTCTCTCCCTGGACGACGTCATAGACCTGCTCAAGATGCACGGTCTCAACGCCCCACACAACCTCATCTGGATGAGGGAGTCACTCACTCTCTCTGGGGCATGCATCGTCTGATGCTGACGTACGTGCTCCTCTTCGTTTTCGGTCTCGCGTTCGATACCCTATGGGTCCTCTGCCTGCACTTCACCCAGACAAGGGCTCAACGCGGTAGGAGGCATATGGCCATGGTCACATCTGTGATGCTGGCTGGTCTGGGTGCGCTGAGCGGGGCGAAGATCGCCCACAACGAGTGGCTGATAGTCCCAGAACTGCTTGGCATGGCCATCGGCATGTACATGGGCATGTACGTCGCGGACAAGGTCGATGAACTGGAGAAAGATAGATGCTGATCATCATGAGAGGGGCCAGCGGCTCCGGCAAGAGCACCCTGGCAGAGCACATCAGGAGATTCGTGACAGACCAGAGGGACTACGTCCCACCTCCGATGACAGTTCCGCTGTTCGCGTGCCTCCCCACGAGGAGGGCGTTCCAGGTATTCTCAGCCGATCACTTTTTCATGTGGTCCGGTGTCTATAAGTTCGATCGAGATAAGCTCGGCCAGGCCCATGAGCAATGCATGCGGAGGACGATAGAGGCCGCCAGGGGAGCGGACCCCGAGGATGTCCTGGTTGTGGACAACACGAACACCTCCCTGATGGAGGTGCTCCCGTATGCCAGGATAGCTCGGGCATACGGACATAGCGTCCACGTGGTTGAGATCAGATCTAGGCAGGATACCTGTGAACAGATGAACGTCCACGACGTCCCGGCCAAGACGATCGCTCACCAGCTAGAGAACATCTCACGATCGTACGGCGAGGTCTCCAGGCTCGGGACGACGCATGTGATCGACTCCTCGTACATCCCGAGCCTTCAGCCGTAGACCACCTCATCGAATAGACAGCACTGCAGGAACACATCACCTGTGATCCCGTCCCCGTCCTCCTTGGCGGCATCGAAGAAGTGTCGCGGCTCCTTCTTCGACATGGTGATGAGGCCGCGGACGATCGCCTCCCAGTCGAGCCGGTACCTCTTTCCGTCCTCCTCAGAGACAGAGATCCAGAGCACGCCGTGGTCGATGAGCGGGACGTCCTGGAGGTACTCCCACGACTCCGCGGGGATCCCCTCCACATCTGCACCGCCGATCCAATAGTTCGATCCACCCTCGAATGCCGAGGTGAGCAGGCAGAACACCATCGACTCTGTGAACGGGAAGGTGACCTTCACATCGTGAAAGACCTTGTCACTGTTAGAAAAGTCACGCATCAGTTCGCCTCCTCATCGCATGTCTCCTGCACCATCGTGATGAGCCTCGCAGAGAACCTGAAGAGGAACTCAGCGAATCCCTCGAACGGCTCGGTCGAGCCGTCGTGATACTCGGCGTGAAGGATGCACCTGTCGCCCCTCTCCTCCTCTTGGAGGAAGCAGGGGAATAGGGCGCTCCGCTCGGGAATCCCGTCGTATATAGGCCTCTCGAAAGTGAGGACGTACTTCCTCCCCGTCGAGGCCCAGAAACCACAGGACTCCCTGGCGATCCGGGATCCCAGCACCTCTGGCATGTCCATGTGATCGATTGTATACTCCGTAGAGTCTCATGTCGTCCCGTCGGGCAAATTACTGCAGTGCGCTTCCAACGGACGGACTACACCTGTGGACCCGCCTCGATAGTGAACGCGCTACGCGCGCTCGGGATCAGGATCTCTGAGGGTGAGATAGCCGCCCTCAGCAAGGCTGATCCGATAGACGGAGTGGATGAGAACGGCCTCCTCAGGGCCCTGAGGAGGCTTGGCTACGAGCATGAGGTGCTCCCTGATGTCCTCAGCTCAGAGGAGGCGTGGCAGTGGATCTCCTCCCAGCTCAGGGCCGGGCATCCGGCGATACTCAGCGTGGAGAACTTCACACACTGGGCGTCGGCAGTCGGCATGCTGGGCGAGTCACGCGTGATCTACGTCGATCCGCAAGAGGGCTTGGAGAGCAATAGGCGTGAGAACGGCGTGAGGAGCCTCACGAGGAGTGGCCTCACTCGCGTCTGGGGATCACGTGGCCGTGGGCGGCGACGCAAGTACTACGCCATCGCCGTCGTCAAATAGACTTGAGGACGATGAGAAGCTCGGACAGCGGTCGGACGTCATACGACCCTACGTACTGACCGTCGAGAAGCTTCACGTAGTTTCGGGTGATGCTGTTCGTTCG
>ERZ1292623.926-Hain-H51-01um-R1-926-length-29414-cov-25_pt1 | contig 29414 bp, 35 predicted proteins | sample MGYA00564398_ERZ1292623 | MGnify/ENA primary metagenome ERZ1292623 (study PRJEB36523, sample SAMEA6512633) | groundwater metagenome | collected 2019-01-07 | study: AquaDiva: Metagenomics assemblies of 32 groundwater samples | reverse complement strand
TTTCCAATTCCTGCTGAATGATGTTGGTATAATTCGGTTCTAATCCACTCATCAGCGGTCCTCCTTCGCGGCAAAATTAATTCATTTCATTCTGACAAGTCTTGGCCTTTCAAAATGCTGGCATCGTAATGCCGTAATGTTTACGAATAAGTTTGATTGTCTGCTTGAATCCGATAGCTTTGCGTTCATTGCCGATAGCGCGGAGAAGCATGTAGGTGATGGCATTCGGAAACTCTGCCCCAGCGTTCTGATGCCAGCGACAATGACACTCTCGACAGAGCGTAGCCCCATTCGCTTTCTTGAGCCTCAAGAGAGGCGCGTCAATCCATCGACAAATATGATGCACTTCTAGGTCTGTCCCACTTCCACATAAGACACAGGCGTACTTGTCACGAATCAAGCAGAGCTTTCTCCATCGTGCCGTTTGTCCTGTGAATCGTTTAATTGAAACAGCGGCACGCTTGTTTTTCTGCATGAAGGCTTGTTGTGCGACCTGTTCCCAATTTTCAGACATACTATTCCCCGTTAATTAATTTCCGGTCCTGATCCTCTGAAGACAGAGGGGACTTTTAGAACTAGTACCTGTTTTCAGAAAAACAGGATCTAGAACACCATCCTCTATGATGCCACTCTGAACCAACCCATGAACTATCTGGTCGTACCAGCCGTCGGAGAGTCCCCAACTCCTTCGGATGTCATTTGCTAGGAGTAGCGTCCTAGACCAGCGACATATCAGAGACCGTTTGGGTTTAGTAGAGAAGCGATGGGCAAAAGAAAGCGGCCCGCTGTACTCTGGTTCAGGCAGAATACATTGGGCCGCTGAGGGTGGGGAGGTCATCCCCGCAAACAATGGCGACAATGATGATACGCCTGAACCGTATCGCTTGTCTAGGATCATCTCTACACGCCTTTCTCGCCGGTGTCAAGGGCCTGGCGGGGGTTTGTACGCAAAAAATGCCGTGAGCAGCCGCTGCACCAGGCGGCTATAGCGGTCATCGGGATGCGCCGCCAGGTAGGCCGCCAGCTGCGCCCGTAAGGCGCGGTTCAGGAACGTGGTTTTATACGCGCCTTTGGTGTTACTCATGTTGCAATCGCTTCCACCATGATTCTCCAGAGACATTCACGCGAACACCCCAGGTGTCACAGAGCTGTGCAAAGTGTCGAAGCTGAATGTCCGTGGTCGGATACGGCCACGCAAGGGCATCGCAGGCTTCGCGAATCGTCCAGGCAATCACGGGGTGTTGAGAGTCACGACCTGCTTGCGCACGATGGCCCGCAAGTCTGTCGAAACGATCTCGGTCACGTAAGCGCGGCATGGCAACCTCCGTCTGGTGTTGTAGGCGCCGGGGGTGTGCATGGCTGGGCCTCTGGCGTGTCGATCGGCTCATAGCCCAAGGCCCGTAAGGTGCTGTCGGCCACCGTCGATTCGTAGGGGTGTCCTGGGACGCCTGCCGGGTCCAGGATCGTCCAGAGGGCAAAGGAGGGTCGTCCTGGCGATTCCTGAAGCCCTTCATACCTCGCGGCAATCGGTCTCACAGCATCACCCCCAGCATGAGCAGGAACAGGACACAGGACAGGGCGAGACTACAGGCCAATTCGACAACCAGCTCAAGCGTGGTGCTGTACTGGGGTTCGTGGTGAGTCATGGTCGCTCCTTTTCTTAAGATTAGAGGATTCTAATGCTGTACTAATCTCATTCTAATGTTCGCATGCTAAAATAGGACGGTAGCGCGAGGGAGTTCCCCTCAGGGACAGCCACTCTAGGACAACCCAGACACGGACAGTCGCCCCTTGGGGTACGGCAGGGGTTCCCATTCTTCATCCCCCTCTCTTCTGTTCTTGTTCTTGAACTGAATCCTTCATCGTGTCTGCTTCATCAAAATGTTGTGACAAGAGCCGAACGACGAGTTCGTTAAATTTGTTGTGCCATGAAGGATTGTCCTGTTCATAGACTTTCCAACGTGAGTACAAGTCTGTATGCACCTTCAATTTATAGCTTTTGTGCGTGTTGCTCTGTGTCATGCGGGTACCTCTGAGCCGGTGGCTTTGGCTATCGCGGCGAAGGCTTGGACTCTCGGACAATCTTGGTCGGTGCATTCATAGATACAATCTTCTCCTGCTTCTGCTCGTCGAATCTGCTCGTCGATGTAGTCTTTCCCGCAACATGCACATAGGTCTGATTCTGGCCCTGATACAATTCCATCAGTTGATAACACAAGATTCTTGAGCGCGGCCAGGAGGTCCGGCGCGGCGGCGATCAGGCGGGCAATCTTCGCCCGCTCCTCTTTCGTGGTCCGGTGTCCGTCCTCGGCATACCCGCCCTGCACCTGGCACGAAAAAACATTGATGCCAGCGGTATTGAGTTGATAGATGAAATCTCCATCCTCAATACGCCATGGGCTAGAGGTTGGGGTCTGTGTCGTGGGCATGGTCGCTCGCGTTCTCCCTGTGACAGGGGGGTTAGTCGGCATAGGCCAGCACGGCCGGGTTGTGATTCGCCCATCGCTCAAACGCCTGTTGCTGCGACGGGTGGACATCGACGCACTGGCGGTACTGCCCATTGGCACAGAGTTGGGCATGGTAGATGGCATCGGCCATCGGGGGGCGTACTGGTGTCTGCGTATCGAGGTGGTAGCGTGTGATGATGGTGGTCGTCGTCATGGGATCCTCCTGGTGAATGGTTGGCTGCATGCCTGCAATGTATTGCATCACCTGTGCCAGCAATGTATTGATATAACCCGTTGAAATCATGGAGCATACAAGATAGACATGTGAGGGACTGGGGCGAAATGGTACACGGTTTCTCTAACCCGTTGATTTCATGACTGTGGCATAATGGCGTGCCCTGTGGCGTTCTGTCCGAGTTTACATGAGGCTGTGGATATGTCTGTGTTGCTCCATGATGTCAAGGGGTTCACAGGCTCGCTGTCCTACAGTGTCATGCGCTGTCATACATTGTCTGTCAAGAGGCATGAGGGTCTGTAACCCATTGAGAACCAAGCGATCTCAAAAATAGTTGCGAATAATCACAGAACCCGTGCTATAGATCCCTCTATTAGAAGCCGAAGCGGCTGAGGCTCATTGATCCTGTAGAGGCGAACAAGAGCGTTTCGCTCAGCCTCGTAAGGATCGCAGCCTGAGCCAAGACCCACACGGTTCACCGGCACACCGCTCCCGCTCCCCCTCACCCCACACGGACACTTGACAACTCCTCCGCCTCCCCTGTACAGACTAGCCCATGCCCAGACATGCACATAACCGCAAGGTCAATGCGGCAAAAGTGCAACAGCTGACCGCGCTCGGCCTGAGCGATGCCGATATCGCCAAACAGCAGGGGTGTCATCAGTCCAGCATCTCCCGATTCCTCGCCAAAACTCGTGAACATGCCCATCAAATCAAGCGGTTCCAGACCGATCGGAGCGCTATTTTTGCGAGAGTGCAAGTCAAGGCGCTGTCGATTCAAGAGCAAATCATTGATGGATTGGACGGCGTGACGGATTCATTAAGCCCATCCGCCAAAAGTGGGCTGCTGTTCGCGATGAACGCGGTATTAGGCACGAATTACGACAAAGAGCGGCTGGAAACCGGCCAATCCACCAGCAACCACAGTGTGATGACGACGATGCTCGGCAACAGCGTCAAAAGCCTCTACGCGAAAACCCCTACTGAGACACTAGTGCTTCCACGCACCTCTCGTAAGCAGACCCGCAAGCAGACACCAGAAATAGGGTAAACCCTTAGAGCTTTACTGGTCAAGTGAATCCAATCAACGACCTACGAGTTGACGTAATGATTATTATCGGACACTGGCTCACAAGCGGAGCATTATCGGCACAGTCCGCTGCTTGCATGATCGAGAGAGAGTCGAGGCTGGTTGATCCAGGTGGGAATTCAGGGAGACCTTGGAGAGGGGGGCCGGGGGGAAGAGAGTGTGTGAAGGTGTTGATCAGGTGCCCCGCATCTCGTCTGGGTGAAAAAATTCTGTCGTGTCAAAAAAGCGTGTGTGGCATGGGTCTCGCAGGGTGAGTGGGGGGGGCACACCAAGGAGGGCATCATGCGAAGGGGACTGATGAGGGGGCTGGTGGTGGGGAGTGTGCTGATGGGACTGGCGGGAGCGGGAGAGGCGCAGAGTCTCCGTGAGCGGGTGGAGGCGGCGCGGGTCGAGTCGAATCGGGCGGTGGCCTCACAGTATCCGGAGGAGGCGAGGCAGTGGCAGGAGGGGGAGGAGCGAGGGCGCGATCGGCAGCTCCTGCTCGACGTGGCGCGGATCCAGGCGTGGGGGCTGTGGATGCAGGGGCAGCCGTTTCGGCATGTCCCGGCGCAGAGTTGGCAGCCGATGGCGCCGAGCGTGCCGTTCTCGCCCGTGAGTCGGCCACGGACCTGTGTGACGCAGGGCGGGGGGAGTCCCTGGATGACGCGATGTGAGTAACGGACGATGAGTACGCCCCCGAAGGCACAGACGGAGATGCGGCGGTGGGTGCAGGAGCCGCTGTACTGGGCGAAGAAGGTGAGTGGGGAGGGGTTTGATCCCTGGTCGGGGCAGGTGGCCCTCTGGGAGGCGTATGGGCAGGTGCTCAATGCCAAGTTGAAGCGGTACCAGGGGGCGACGCTGACCGAGGCGGAGCAGGAGCTGGCGGGGAAGATGGGGATTTCGGTGATGGCGGGGCAGGGGTTGGGGAAGGAACGGACGCTGGCCTTGATGCTCCTGCATTATCTGTTTGTGTTGTCGGTGTATCAGGTCAAAGGGGTGGTGACGGCCCCGGCCGGCCCGACGTTGTTTTCGACGTTGTGGCCGGAGTTTGAGAAGGTCATTCGGAGCAGCCCGGTCCTCGCCGCGTCGTTTGAGAAGAATGCGAAGCGGATTTACCTCACCGACGATGGGGCGAAGGGGAATTTCTGCCGGATTGAACCCCGGACGATTCAAGCGAACAGTTCTTCTGACGATCAAGCGGTGACCTTGGCCGGGATTCATGCGCTGGGCGTGTTTTACGGCGTGACGGAAGCCTCGGGCGTCCCGGAAGCCGTGTTTAAGCCGCTGCAAGGTGGGTTGACGGACCCACTCTCCCTGATTGTCCTGATTTTCAACCCGACCCGACGCACGGGCTTTGCGGCGGACAGCCAGGCGGCGCATCGGCGCGATTGGGTCTGTCTCCAGTGGTCAGGGCGCACGCTCAAAGCGGAGAAGCAGGCCGAACCCGGACGCTTTCACTGGTTCAATGCGGAAGCCCAAGATATCCTGATTCGCAAGTTCGGGACGGACTCCGACTTTGTGCGGGTGCGGGTGGACGGGCTCCCGCCCCGTCAAGCCTCGGATACGCTCATCGGCTATGAAGACGTGATGGCGGCGACGGAGCGGGTGGTCGAGACCCACGACGGCGATCCGGTCGAGATTGCGGTCGATGTGGCCGGGGCCGATGGCGGCGATCAGTCGATTGTGTTGACGCTCCGTGGTCCGCGCCTGGTCTCCCTCCAGGCCTGGCAGAACAAGAAGACCTACGAACTGGCGGAACTCGTCGCGGCCCAGGTGAAGACCGAAGTGATGCATCTCCCCGCGGGGACGCAAGTGGTGGTCGGGGTCGATTCGATCGGCCTGGGACGCGGCGTGTATGAGAATCTCGCGGATGTGCAGCGCGTGCCGTCGGTGTCGGGCGTCGATGTGAGTGAACAGGCGCTCGATCCCACCCGCTTTCATCGCCTGCGCGATCAGATTTATTGGGAACTCCGTGAAGCCTTCGTCGAAACCCGCACCATCTCGCTGCGCCTGGTGGACCCGCGTGACCCTGACCGGATCGTGCTCGATGACGAACTGATCGGCCAGCTCACGTCCATCAAATGGGCGGAAGTGGGGGGCAAAATCAAGATCCAAGGCAAGGGCAGCAGTTCCGGCATTCCGAATTGCCCCCCCTTGGCCGTGTCGCCGGACAAAATGGACGCCCTCGCCATCGCCTGGTTCCTGTACCGCCATCGCTGCTCCCGGATGCCCGCCTCCCAGCGCCGCCTCCGGTCCCACCGGGCCCGTCCCGTGTCCTGGCGCGCCCTCTAAGACACATTACGTTACCAATCGGTAACACTTTTCTCCTCTTGTTACCTTTTCGTAACAAATAGACTTGACAAGTCCTCTCTCGGGAGCGTAGGTGTTCCGTTGTGAACACGTATGGCACGGCGTTTCCGGTCACGACCGGCAGTGACGAGCTGGATTTTCTCCTGACGACGGCCCGCACGGGCGACGACCAGGAGAATCTGCGCCGCCTGCAACGCTTCATGATCGAAGCGATTACGCATCCCGTGCGCCAACGGTATGAAGCCGAATCCTCGCTCAACTACCAATATATCGAAAACGAGTTTTATACCGACGCAGAACTGGCGGAGTTTGCGCAACGCGGCCAAGCGCCGACGCAACGGAACGAAATCGCGCCCATTCTCGAACGCCTCGCGGGCCAATTCATTCAAACGCGCCAAGTCGCCACCTTCCTCGGTCGCAATACCCCTGCCGATGACGGACTCTCCGCCGTGGCGCAAGACTATCTCCGCTGGTCTGATCAACAGAACCACTATGAATTTGAGGAACAAGACCTGGCCTGGGATGGCTTAGTCGGCGGCGTGGGCTGGCTGAAATCCTACATCACCACGAACGAGATGGGCCAGCAGGTCGAGAAGACCCGCCATCTCAATCCCTATCACGTCTTCAAAGATCCGTATAGCGTGCGCTATGACCCGAATGACGACGCGAAATATATCGGCGAAGGCTCCTGGATGGACCTGGAAGACCTCATCGCGCTGTTTCCCGAGAAGGCCGACGCGATTCGGACCTTTCCCGCGGGGCCGATGGGCCACGGCTGGTACGGGGCCAGTCAGATTGCGCCGTCCTTACAAAACGAAGCCCTCTCGGCGTCGATCTACTCGCTCTCCTACGCGATCACGCAAGCCAGGAAACGCTGCCGCCCCTTCGAGGTCTGGTACAAGCGCAAGGTGCGCGTCTATCACCTCTTCCGCCCTGATGGGTTGCTCGCCATCCCGGTCCCGCTCGATTCGGTGCAGGCCCACGCGATCGTGAAGGAATTGGGCTCGACGCTGATTGCCAAGCCGACCTTTCAGGACCGGATGTATACGGGTGTGTTCCTGGGCGACCTCCTGATTCATCACGATGTCTCCGAGCATTGGACCAATCTGTTTCCCTACACGCCCTTCTATTCGGGCCTGCGCAAAAATGGCGGGCCGTTGCCGCTGTCGAGTCGTCTCGTGCCGATCAATGACGCGATCAACAAACGGGAGAGTAAAGCCCTCTCGTTGATGACGAATAACAAGATCGTCTATGAAAAGAGCGCGATCGAGGACGTGGACGCGGCGCAAGAAGAGAACGCCCGACCCGATGGGGCGGTCGAGGTGCGGGACGGGGCGCTCTCCCAAGGGAAGGTGGTGTTTCAACAGAACTTGGAAATGGGGCAGGCGCAGATGCTCCTGCTCCAAGAAGATAAAGACGCGATCCGGCGCGTGTCGGGGCAAGGGAACGAAGCGATGGGGATGCCGTCGGAAGTCCGGTCCGGCACCGGCATTGCCCGGAAGCAGATGATGAGCAATCTCATCGTCACGCCCGTCCAAAACAATCTGCGCCGGACGCGCCTGATGAAGGCCCGGCTCTCGTTTGCCTACATGAAGCAGTATCTCACCGAGGCCATGACCTTTCAGATTACCGATGATCCCCGCGCCGTGCAGACGGTGCAGATCACGCAGGGGCATCTGTACGCGTTGAAGAATTATACCTACGATATCGTCATTACGGAGATGAAGGACTACGCGGTCTTGCGCGAACAGCAAGCGGAAATGCTGCTGACCGTGCTCCCGCAGTTGGCGGCGCTCGGTCCTGGCATGGTGAAGCTCGGCATTCAAATGACGGAGTTCCGCGACAAGGAGCAGCTCATGGCGATGGTGGATCAGGCCTCGCAGCAAGGGCCGGAGCCGCCGAAGATGAGTCTCTCGATGACCTGGGCCGATCTCACGCCGGAAATGCAAGCCTATTATGCGCTCACGGCGCTCCAAAGCCCCGAATTGGCGCACGCGATTCTGCAGAAAGGGGCCGACCCGGCCTATCTGGCGAAACTCAAAGCCGAAGTGGCGCAAACCCATGTGCGAGAAGGCACGCGCGCCCAAATGGAACGCGGACGGATTGATTTTGACGCCATGGCGACCGCGATGGAGGGACGCCTCATGGCTGCGAAGATCCTGCAACCCACGACACCTGCGCCTCCGGCGCAAGAAGGAGCCTCTGTATGAGTACCGCCACGATCCCAGCCGTGACGCCGCCCGTGACGCCCATCGCCGCCGATCTTACCTCGATCTTCTATGGCGCGGACACGAACACGGCGAGCACGGCACCGATCACGCCCCCCGTCGTCTCAGACTCAGGATCTACGGTCACGCCTGCGGCGTCCACCGTCTCCCCTGACATGACGAAACCACACGAGTCTCCTGTGGGCACGGAGACACCAGTAAAGCCAGCCGAGGCCACAGGCCACGCCGCGGCCGCCCGTCGCTTGGGGCAGGAAGTGGCCAGCCTCAAGCAGGAATCCGCCCGCCTCGCGGAAGAGAATCGCATTCTCAAGGCGAAAGCGGACGGGACGTATGAAGAGCCGCACGCGCCCACGTCGGAGCAGGTCGAAGCCCGCGCCGAGTTTCGCGGGCGTGAAACGGCCAGCCGAGCCGTGGCGGACGGACTCTTCGGTGCGGAGATCGTGAAGACCCGGATCTACGATGAAGGGTCGGAGTATCAGCAACTCGTGACGGAGCAGCCCTGGCTGCATGCCCGTGTGGTGAAAGCGGCGCAACCCGCCGTGGAAGCGATGCGGGTCTTGAACGAACAGGCGTTTCTGGCCCAGTACGGCACCGATGCCACCCAATGGGTGGCGAAGATCGAGGCTGAACTGACGCCGAAACTGTTAGAGAAATTCAAAACGCAGGCGGCGACGCCCATGACGGGCCACGCCGCGCCCACCGTGACCGAAGCACGGGGCGCAGGCGGGTCCGCACGAGAACGCTCACTTGAAGAGACGTTCTACGGCAAGAGTCGCACCGCATGAAAGGATAGATCATGGCCACGCTAGGAACCACCACGCTCAGTCTGAACGATTGGGCGAAACGTATTGATCCAAACGGCAAGACCCCGATGATTGCCGAACTACTCTCGCAGCACAACGAAATCCTCGTCGATATGCAATGGCTCGAAGGCAATTTGCCCACTGGCCATCGCACAACCGTCCGCACCGGACTGCCGACCGTCGCCTGGCGGTTGCTGAACGGCGGGGTCGCCACCAGCAAGTCCACGACGGCGCAGCTCGATGAGCAATGCGGGATGTTGGAAGCCTGGAGCGAAGTCGATCGGGACTTGGCGGAACTCAACGGGAATGTGAGTGCGTTCCGGTTGTCGGAAGCCTCGGCCTTTATCGAGGCGATGAACCAGGAAATGGCGCAGACGTTGTTCTACGGGAACAGCGGGACCGCGCCGGAGGAGTTTACAGGGCTGGCGCCACGATACAGCGCCATTGCCGGGGCCAATAACGGCTCACATGTGCTCACCGGCTCTGGGGCAGGGTCAGACAACAGCTCCGTCTGGCTCGTGGTCTGGGGACCGCAGACCGTCCACGGCATCTATCCCAAAGGCAGCGCAGCCGGACTGATGCACGAGGATCTCGGCCTCTCCGTCATCGAAAGCGCCGGGGGCATCGGCACGGGCACGCGCATGCGGGCGTATCGGGACCATTGGCAGTGGAAGTGCGGGATTGCGCTCCGCGATTGGCGCTACGCCGTGCGGATCTGCAATATCGACATCTCCAACCTCGTGGCGAAGAGTTCGGCAGCGGACTTGATCGAACTGATGATTAAGGCCATTCACCGGATTCCTGCGCTCACGATGGGCAAACCCGTGTTCTACATGAATCGCACCGTGTTCCAGATGTTGGACATCCAGCGCCGGGACGATGTGATTACGGGTGGCGGGTTGACCTATGCCGATGTGGACGGGGTGAGTACCGCGCTATTCCGTGGGATTCCTGTGCGGAAGTGCGATGCCCTGCTGGAGACGGAAGCGACGATTGCCTAATTCTGGCTTGTAACGAAAGGACGACTATTATGTTTTTGGATGTACAAACACAATTCTCGGATGCGCAGGCCGTGACCGTCGATGCCGTGGGCACGAACGTCATTGATCTGTTGCAGGATCGGGCCATTGGCGAAGGCGAACCGATGGCGGTCTATTTCCAAGTGGATGTGGCGGCGGACCAAACCACGGGCGACGAAGATTACACCTTCGACGTGGAGTTTGCGTCGGATGCCGCGCAGACCACGGCCCGCAAGCTCATCGGGCGGCGGATCTTTGAATCGGGGACGCCGACCGCGCCCGCTGAAGACGCCGATCTCTTGGTGGCGGGGTTTATCTTCGCCATTCCGGTTCCTCCAACGACCACGAGCGAAAGCGAGCGGTTCTTGGGGATTCGGTACGATGTGACCGGCACCACGCCGACGATCACCGTGACCGCGTGGCTTGCGCCACGGTCGATGGGCGAAGTGGGCAAGAGCACGTACGCCAAGGGCTATGTTATCAGCTGAGAGTGATTAGCAGGATGGTGGCGTGGTGAGCGCGCTCGCCACGTCCCATCCCAATTGACGAATGGGGACGAACAGAGGAAGGATGAGACTATGGCATTAACCCCAAAATGTGATCGACGATCTCCAGGCCATGGGTACGATGCAATAATAGGAAGCTGTCGCAACTACTGATTTACACCGAGGAGGCTTTATGGGCGTCTTAGTCCGTGCGAAAACACCGAACGGCAAAGTCTTTGGCAGCGATGAGCGCAAGGCGGTGGGCTATTACGATCTCAAGCGGCGCTACGACGGCGACGAATTTGAGTTGAGCCAGGAGCAGCATTTCTCCGAGACCTGGATGGAACGGATTGGTCCCATCATCGAGCCTGACCCCGTAGTTTTGGCCGCAAAGGCGGTGAAGCAGGACATGGGCCGGGCGCATACGCAGACGATGAAAGCGGTCATAGGTGGCGACTAAGAGGAGGGGACATCATGGCGAGTGTGGTTGAGACGTTAGCACAAGAATTGGAGCGCCTGCTGCCGCTCGCCAAGGCGCTGGCTGAGGTCGAGAAGCGTGAAGCCGTGGCGCAACGGGCCTGTCGTGATGCCGAAGCGAAACGGGAGCGTGTTGAGAAGGCGGCGGTGGACGCGCAACGTTCTGCGACAGAGGCGATTACGCAGGCACAGATCGACGTGCAGGAGAAAACGATGGCGTTCAAAGCGGAGCTGGTCACACGCCATGCGGAACTCTCAAGAGACTATGAGGCGCTCAAGGCGGAGAGCAAGGCGGCGCGATTCCGCGAGCAGGAGGACGTGCGAAGCCATAAGGAGACGCTTCGAGATATTCAGTCAGCGATTGGACGAGCACGGACAGAATTCACTGACATACAGAGTCGTCTCGCACAGGCAAAAGAGGCCTATGCGAAGGCGTTGACTGGCGTGACGGTCTAGGCGCGCATCGGTTCGTAGTCTCACCATGTAAACGCAGGAGTTCGCAATGGCCAACCTTACCTTCAACATCGCCCACGGGCAAGTGATCGAGACCAGCCTGGTGCAGGCGTTGACGATCAAAAAGATCAAGACACTGGGCGTGGTGCTTGAAACCAGTCTGGTCCACGCCCTGAATCGAACGAAGATCAAAACGGTCGATCAAGTCTTAGAACTCAGTCTTGTGCATGGGCTGCCTGGGCACCGAAACATCGGCTGGTCAATCAAATTACGGAAACCGAGGTTGTTCACGCCATAACAAGAGGCGGAGTTGTTGTGGGGGTGGCGAGTCGGCATCAAGTTAGTATCGCGCTGGGGATCAGGATCGGCTAAATGTCATCAAAGATGTACGATAAGGACTATACGGCGGCGTCAGGATCAGCCGAAGCCGTCACGCCAAACGATGGCACCGATCTTCCGCGTGGGTGTCGAGCGCTCTATGTGGGAGGCGCGGGGACGATTGTGGTCATGCTTGATAAAGATAGCGCGTCGGTCACGTTGGTTGGAGTCGTCGCAGGATCAGTCCTTCCGATTCGGGCCAAGCGGGTCTTTGCAACGGGCACGACCGCCACGAACATTGTGGCCTTGTATTAACGGAGTCTGATTATGCCACCAGGCACCACCGCAAATTTCACGATCACACGCGATAAGCTGATCGAGATGGCGCACAAGATGATCGGCGTCCTTGAGCCAGGGCAAGGCCTCGATAGCGAGCAGCTCCAGGACGGCATTCAAGTGCTCGGCATGATCGTGCGAGAGACGGACGTGTCGGGCAAGTGGCTCTGGACGATTGATGCCTCCTCGCCGCTCACGCTCGCCGCCGCGACCCATCGCTATACGTCCACGAACGGACTGCCCTCGACCATCGCCGAACTAGTCACCGTCAAATATCGTAATGCGTTGGGGCAGGATGTGCCGGTGAAGATTCTCAAGGCCGAGCAGTATGAAGCGATTGCAGAAAAGATGCGGGTCGGCATTCCTGAATGTGCGTACCTCACGGAACATCGAGACCTGGCGAGCCGTGTGTTGTTTCTCTATCCCATGCTGGCGACCGTCGCGACGGGTTCGGTGGTCACGGGGACCGATGCGCTCGTCTACAAGTGCATCTATCCCCATGTGGCCGCTGCCGTCACACAGCCGATTACCGGCGCGAACTATCCGATGTCCTGGGCACTGGGCGGCAGTGGTCCATCGGCCTGGGCCTCTGGGACCAGCTATACCTGTACCGAGCAGATGCGTCTCACGTTCCGGCGTCCCTTGTTCGACTTCGATACCGCAGCCGATACGCCAGACTTCCCGCTCGAATGGCCGCGCACCATCGTCTACAAGCTGGCGTTCGATTTAGGCGATCTCTACGGGATTCCACTAGAGGAGCGTCGGCACATGATTCAGAAGGCGAAGGGAGCTTTTGACGATTTGTTCGTGAACGTGAAGGCGAAGAGTAAGGATATCCATAACAAGACCTTATTCTATTGAATTATGCGTGGAGATACATTTGGGAGCGAAATAGATGGCTGACTGGCACAACATTCCGCTGATCCAGCCTCCGAACGAGAGCGTGGAAGACATGGAAGTCGATCAATCAGCCGCGACGATTGTGGATGCCGTGCCGGTGGTGGTGGAAGGCACCTTGCATCTGATGAAGCGCCCTGGCCTCACGGACTATATCGACTTGAGCACGGCGCTCCCGCTCGACGGTCTGCACTGGGCTGACCGGCAGCATGTCGCGCTGTCAGTGAGTCAAGGGCGGGTGTGGAAGATCACCGATGCGACCGGCACAAAGACGGAACTGACCGGTTCAACAGCGCTCCTCCAAGGGGCACCCGTCACGTTTGCGGGGGACGCCACACGCATGGTGATGGCGAACGGCGGCAACATGGTCTACACCGATTATTCCACGCTCACGACCATGGCCGATGCTGACGCACCATCTGCGGTATCGCATGTGGCGCAGGTCGATCAATACCTGTTAGCGAATGATGTGGGCACGGGCACGGTGCAGTTCTCGGCCATTAACGATCTCACGAACTGGACGGCGTTGGACTTCTTCTCGGCTGAATCAAATCCTGACGAGTGTGTCGCGATGAAAGTGGCGTTTCGAGAAATCATTGCGTTAGGCCGCGAATCGGTGGAATTTTGGGTCAACGATGGCGTCACACCGTTCTCTCGGATTCCCGGCTCGGCGCAACCGTTCGGCACCTCTGCGCCCTACAGCTTGGCGCTTGCGGGCAAGCTCTGGATGTGGCTGGACCATAACCGGCGCTTTGCCACGATGAACGGGCGGGAAGTGGTGAACGTCTCGACCCCCTACGATCGTGTGATTCAGCGGTATGTGTCGGTCGATGATGCGGTGGGGTATTCGCTCTCAGTCGATGGCTTGCCGCTCTACATTCTGAACTTCCCGACCGCCCGTGAGACCTTGGCGTATAACTACGAAACGCAGCAATGGCATAAGTGGGGCTACTGGGATAGCGCGCGCGGGATTTATGAGCGGTATCGTGGGCTCTCCTACTGTTATGCCCGTGCCTGGAACAAGCATCTCGTCGGCGATTACGCCAACGGGAAAATCTACACGGCGAGTCGCACGGTGTTTACCGATAGCGGCAATCCCATTCGGAGCTTGCTCAGGACCGGCCACATTTCGCACGGGGTGGCGTTTACCAAACGCTCTGATATTGTGCGACTTCGAGCCAAGCGCGGGGCAGGCAATGCCGCCGTGGCTGATCCGCAAGTGATGATGCGGCGGCGGATCAATAACAAGGCGACCTGGACGAATGAACGGTGGAAGAGCCTCGGCCAGGTGGGGCAGCATGAGCCGTTCATCGACTGGCGACGTAACGGGATCTATAAAACGTGTCAGTACGAATTTTGTCATACCGATGATTCAGATTTCGTCATCAGTGGGGCATCTGAACTGATTGAGCCTCTTAATAGATGAGCATGCTTTCCTTAAAGGTCGCTGATGTCTAAGGCCGTTCGACAACCTCCCTCAGTCAGTGAGCAAAAAGATTTTCGTGCGCTGGAATCGTTTCATCAGTCACTTGAGGCGCAGTTGAAACTGGTGGGCTCGACCACGGTGGATCTGGCATCGCTGGCCGCAGGGGCCACAGATACGGTAACAGTGACAGTCCAAGGGGCCAGGCCGAATGTGGGACAGACCGTGCAAGTGGGGGTCTCGACCACATTGAATACCGACTTACTGCTGTGGGGGATTGTGACGGCCAATGACACGGTGACGGTGTATCGATATAATCGCACCGGGAGCGCGATTGATTCAGGGAGCGAAACGTACCATGTCAGAGTTATGCCCTAGTCTCACGCAAGAAGCAGAGGCGGTTGCTGTCAGTCAGGCACCGATCGCACCTATTGTGCGGGATGATGAGGTGCGAGAGTCTATTCTTGGCTTGGAATCGTTCATGCGCCAGATGGTGTGCGATGGGATATCCACTGAGCCATCGTGCCCGCTCGCGCATTGTTTCGCACCGGGAGCGTATGCGCGGTCGATTCTCATTCCGAAAGGGACGTTACTGGTGGGGAAAATTCATCGGCATGCTCACTTGAATATGCTCATGCACGGGACAGTCTCACTGGCGACGGAAGAAGGGCCTTCCATCCTTCAGTCTCCGAAGGTGATGGTGTCGAAGGCGGGAACCAAGCGAGTGGTCTATGCCCATACGGATGTGATTTGGACCACCGTGCATCTGACGGAGCAGACCGATTTGGCGCGCATTGAGGACGAGATTATCGTAAAGACCTATGAGGATTTTGACGCCATACAGGATGCAGAGGTTTTGCAGTTACTTCCGCATCTCAGGCGTGAGGAGGGGTTATGACATGGATGGCTGCTGCGATTGGTGGGAGTGCGGCATTGGGTATGGGGGGGTCCATCTTTAGTGGCATCATGGGGGCGTCTGGGGCGAAAAAGTCAGCGGAGGCCCAGCGATACTCTGCCGATCTCGCGAGGAAAACCGCCCTAGAGTTGGATGAGAAGGCACGGGCCGATATTCAGCCATTCCGTGATCTGGGCGTATCGGCTGGTAAAACGCTGGGATCGTTATTGCAAGGGGATCGTGGCCTCGACGAGGTGCTCAAGGAAAGCTCGCTGTTTAAGTTTCAGTCTGAACTCGGCACGCGCGGGATCAATCGTGAATTGTCAGCGCGTGGGCTCTATGGGTCTGGCGCGGGGCTCGAATCGCTCTCCCGATTCAATGCCCAACTGGTCGGCGAAGAAGGGTCACGGCTGTTTGACCGCCTCTTCAACGTCACCGGCTTAGGGGCGAATGCCGCTGCGCATCAAGCCACGAATACGTCGGCAACGGGACGTGCGCTAGCGAGCAATGAAATCGCGGCAGGGCAAGGGATTGGGCAGGCCTATTTGAATCAAGGGGCCGCGCTGGGCAGTATCGGGACAGGAGTGGCGAATGCGGCGCAGGGAGCGGTAGGTGATTATCTCGGCTACAAGCTCAATGCGCCGCTGATTCAAAATCTGATGACCTCACGCCCACAGACAATTCGCGATCCAGTCTTTGACAGTACCGATACCGGCGGATTTTCGTTGACGAGCAGAGGATAGGGCATGGCGAATAAAAGCCTGGGAGACATGTTCAGCGATACAGGGCGCTTGGCGCTCGGCATTCGCAATCTCGATGTGCAAGAGGAGCAGAATCGGCTCTATCGAGAGCGAAGCGGTATCAATGAGAAGAACGACAAACTGAACGTGCTTATGAAACTGGCCGACGATCCCGCGATTCGGGCGAATCCTGACCAGCTCGATGGGGTGTTGACTGTGGCGGGACAACTGGCGGGTGTGCCATCCATCTCTCGTGAGAGCCTACGGGCCTCACGCACAGGCATTCAAGACATGCTCGCAGGGCTGGCCTCGAACGATCCGGCGAAGTCGCACGAAGGGCTCGTCAAAGCCTTTGTGACCTTTAAGCCCGATGACGCCGATCGTGTGATTAAAGCCGTCGAGAACGCGCCGCTCATGCAGGAACGGCTCTTGTCAGTGCAAGCGATGCGGCAATTGAATGAGCAGAAGTTTGCGCGGGTGCATGAATTGACGGCACAGATCGAAGCCGGGGAACGGCCCGTGACGCAAGCCGTAACGGATTTTAGCACGATTCTGCACGGCACGGACACGCCTGATTTTCGCTCTGTGGTGAAGGCGGCGAAGGTGTTGCAACGCCCCGATGGCACCTCGCGGGCCGATATTAGCGCCCTGGCCCAATCGCCACGCACCAAGCTCTTTCAGAGCCAGGCCTTTCAGCAAGATGCGCAGGTGGCGTCTCAAGCCGCTGAACGACTGAATACCATTGCAGGTGAGACCGAAGCCGCGCTGGACGCTCATCGTAACGGGGCTGCGCTTCCGAAAGAGACGACGAAACAAGACTTGAACGCCAGACTAAACGTGGCGGTGGCGCTCGGCGATGCCTACACCACGCTGGGCCAATGGGCCAACGATCCGTTCAATGGGGAGAAGCTCAAGGCGGCGAAGTCCGCAGAGAAAACGATCGTGGCGAAGCGGGCCGAGATTGAAGAACTCAAGAAAACCGAAGCGCGGACGCGCACGGAGATTGCCCAGGATTCGCTGACATTTCGGCAGTCGGAGGCGGGACAGAAGCATACGTATAATACGGCGGTGGCCCATGCCCAGACAGAGGTACTTGAGCAATTCGGACGGACCCCTGACCCGAGCCAGTTGGCGCAAGTAGCGAAACGGTACAGCGTAAAACCTGACGATATTCTTCCAGGACTCGCTGATCCAGCGAAAAAAGGGAAGTTGGAGGTGGGAATACGGCTTGGCCAAGAGGATGTTTCGCGCAATCTCAAGCAGATTGAGTCCGCGCAAGGCGTGATCGACTATACCAACGATCTCCGCGATCTTATTAAGTCGAATCCGGCGATTGTCGGGAAGGGGGCGCAGTTCGGGACGGCCATTGCTGGTGCAGGGCAACAATTACGAGCGATTGCGCAACTCGATCCGCAAGCGGCGAAGTTTCTCAACACGAAAACACGCGACAATGCGGAATCGCTCTATGAAATCCTCGTCTATTTGCAAGCTCGTTCGATGGACCCAACGGGTGTGCTGGATGTCAAAGTCGTGCAGCATGCGCGTGACGTACTTGGTGATATGTCCTCACTGACGACTGGCCCCTCACAAATGATGAACAAGCTGGACGTGGTAACGAGTAATGCAGAACGGAATCTCCGTCGATCTCGACGCCTCCTGAAGGGCGGCGCCGCCACGGCCTTAACCGATGATGCGGTGGCGGCAAAGCCTGTTGGAGAGATGACAGAAGAGGAATTACTTCGAGCGATTCTTCAAGGAGCAGGACAATAATGGCTGATCCTGTTGAGACATCGAGCGCCCTCCAGGAAATGGAGCGACGGGCCACATCAGGACAACTGACCCCACAGGCCAGCGCAGCCTATGAGGAGTTGAAGAGGCGGCGCGGGGTGTCACTGGTTCCGCCAACGGCACAGTCACCCGCGCAAGCAGAGAATCCGCTTCGTCCCGTTGGTGTCCTGGCGACTGGATTTAACAAGGGACTCGCGGGCTGGGTCGATCTCTTCAATGATGGGCTCAAGGAGATCGGCTTACCGATGTCAGACACCCCGTTCATGGGGTCGTCGTTTGTCGATAAATACTTGGGCGGCGCGGCGCATCAACCACAAAACATGTTTGAGTCGGTCGTCCATCGCGTCGGGCTAGAAGCAGGGGCGAATGTGCCGTTGCTGGCTGGGGCGCTTGGCGTGCAAGCGGGCGCTCGGGCTGTGAAGGAAGCGGGGGCGGCAAAGACGCTCGCGGCAGGGACGAATCTCGAAGCCTTGAAGCAACTTCCTGCGGCGATGGCGCAACAACTCGCAGAAATCAGCCCGACGAAGCTCGCGGCGCTCGAAGAAGGCCTCGCCGCAGGGGCCGGCGCGGGGGCAGGCCTGGTGCGTGAAATCTTCCCTGAAGGGGGCCGAACCGCAGAATTTGTGGGCGAACTGATTGGATCGTTTACGCCTTCGGTGGCGTTAAACTTAGTCGGGAAAGCGCGCGATCTCGTGCATAGCGGGGTTCGAGCGATTGCGGGATTGGAAACAGAAGCGGAAACCAAGCGCCGTCTCGGTGAGACGTTGCGGCCTGCGGCGACTCCAGAACAAGTCTCGGCAGGAGTTAAGCGAGCCGATGAATTGCGTCAGGAAGTGTCTCCAGGTGCGACGAAGGACGAGGGACTACGGCTGTCAGCTGGTGAAGCCATTAAAGAAGGAGCGGTGAGCGACACGCAGATTGCGCAAGAGAAAGCGAGTGTGGCCTTTCGTGGGCAGGCGCGCGATCGTCGCGCCAAGAACATTGAAGAGATTCGTAATTATTTCAGTGCGACCGCGCCAGAAGGCAATCCCACCCGGTATGTCGAACGACTGGAATCTGAGCGACAACGCAGTATGGCCTTACTTGAGCATGGATTGGACCGTACACAAGCGAAACTCGACGCGGTGCGTGGAGACATTGCTAAACGATCGGCCAATCTCTTGGAGAATATGGAATCCAGGATGTCCGTTGCGGATCAACAGATTGACGCACGACTTCGTAGCCTTGGCCCGCAGATCGGCAAGAAAGAGCGTGGGGCCATCATTCGCACAGAATACCTCGCAGAACTGGGCAAGTTTCGTGAGCGATCACGAACAGACTATGCGGAACTCGATTCATTATCTCACGCAGAATTGCCCGTATCGAGTACGACACAGAAGCTGGTCGATCTTCAAACACAGTTTCCTGAACAGCTCCAAGCCATTAGCAAGATCAACCCACGGCTTCAGCGGGCGATTGAATCGCTCGGTCATGATTATGAACTCATCCAGCGGGCGACCAAAGCGCAGGCGGATCTGGACGCCGTAGGCGGCAAAGGGCTTGACCAACGTGGCGGAGTTCGATTGCCGCTCGAAACACAGGGCACTGGCAGCACGGGTGAGATCATTGGTCTCAAGTCGAATTATCCCTACTGGTATAAGTCGATTGCCAATGAGAAGGTCTCAGGCACAGACAATGTGCTGGACCGTGAGACGATTGAAGCGGCGCTCGATACGCTCAAGACGGGCACCTCGCATGGCTTACACGACAAGACGCTCGCACATGTGGAGCAGGCGATTCGTGCCGATTCGGAGTTTCGCAAGAGTTCATTTTACGAACCCGTCATGGAGGATTTACGACAAACGCCTTCCGCCTCACTGAAAGACCTTCGGCAAGTCCGCTCTGATGTGTTGGCCCTTTCACGAGTCGCCAAAGCCTCAGATAATCGTGTCCAGAATTATGTCTTGCAAGAAATTGTCGGCGCCGTCGATCAAGACCTGAATCTCCTGGTGCCTGGTGAATCGGCCTTTGCACGGCATTATCCTGAACATGGAGCCGTGTACCAACAGGTCTCCGCGGACTATCGGGCCGGTGTGCAGACCTTGATGAAAGGGACGGCGAACGCGCTGCGGCGGGTGAACAAGTATGGCGATTACACGAAAGAGGATGAGTCGATCCCGGCCGTGTTTTGGCGGAACGAGACCACCATGCAGGATTTTGACAAAGCGTTTCAGACGCCTGGACAAGCGAAGCAGGCCCTGCGTGATTATGCGTTGGAACGATTTGTGGACGATACGGTGACTCGTGCGCCACAGACTGGCAAGTTGACGGTTGATCCTGCCGCTGCGGAGGAATGGATACGGCAGCATGAATCGCAACTTAAACGATTCCCGGATCTCGTGGCGACGTTCAAGGATCGTGTCCGCATGCAAGGCGAAGTCGATGCACTACACGAACAGGTCTCGGCGTTCCAGGCAGGCAAGAAGGGTGAGGCGCTGTTACTGAAGCGATTGGAAGCGGAACGGCATCCTGGCGATCTGTCTCGTGCTGATGTCTCTGTGGCGGAAGCCAGGCTCAAGCATGCGCAGGATGTCGTCGAGCGGACCAAGCACGAATGGCAAGCCTCGAAAACCAGTCTCTTCTTGCAGGAAAAGGCGAGTGTGGCGGGGGCGCGCGTTGCTACGTCAAAAGATCCTCTTGCGGCCTACGAGGAAGCAGTCAGGCGTGTCAGGCGTGATCCTGATGCAGTCGCGGGGCTCAATCGAGCCATTTGGGAGGGATTGACAGATAAATTACAGCCGCGCCTCGTGGGCATGACCGGGGACGCGAATCTCGGCGTGTTGCATCGTGAAATTCAGCAATGGATTACTGGGCATGGTCATCTCATGGAGAAGGTGCTTGGGCCTGAAGGATTCAAGCGGATTCAGACCACGAGTGAAGTGGTGGAGCGCATTGCGCGTGGTGGGCGTGATCGTTCTGATACGGCGATCAATCTTCAAGTGCAAGCCGCGTTGATGAGTACCTGGCTCTCGCGGGCGTTTGCGATTGCGAGCGGGCGCGTGGGGCATGTCTTTGGGGTGACGGAGCGTGTAGCCAACCACCTGACGAAGACCTTTGAGCGCATGACGGCCAAACAGCAGGATGAAATCCTACTCGAATCGTTCTTTGATCCAAGGGTCTATCAAACGCTCGTGCATGCGGGGACGTATGGGCCTGACCATGCGCTGGTGCGGTCGCAATTGCGCTTGCATCTCGTAAACCTGTCAGGTCAACCAGACGAGGAGACGAAGTAAGTGTCTACGTTTGCTCAACGGATTCAATTAGGCCCCTTCTTCACCACGGGCGTCATTCAAGGCGCGGCGTTGCTGGAGCATTACGAGGCGGGCACCTCGACGCTGAAGAACATCTGGTCGGATCGCGGTATGACCACGCCGCTTGCGCAGCCGTTTGTGGCGGACGCGGACGGGGTGTTCAATTTCTTCGGTGACGGGCTGTACAAGCTCATTATTAAAGCGCCGGATGCGACGGTCCTCTACACGCTCGACAACTGGCAGTTCATCGACCGCACCGACCCGACATTTGGTGAAGGGGCAGTGATCTCGTCGGCTTCGACCATTGCGGTCGGGCCTGAGGTGTTTGCCCATATTAGCGGGTCTACCAACATTTCGACGATTACGGGGACCATTCCATTCGTGTGGACCGTATTCGATGGCAATCTGACGCTGGTCCATTCAGCGAGCCTCCTGTTGCCCGATGCGCAGAATTACAAAGTGCGAACGGGAGAAGTGATCTTTTTCTTAAACGAAGGAGCCGGGGTCTGGCGTCTCGCAGGGCGCTGGTTCCCATCAAAACAAACGGATATTGCCTCAGCCTCGTCAATTACCGCACCGACGACCGGCAGCCTGGTGGATATGACGGGCACCACGGATATCAATTCGATTGCCAATTCATTCGACGGGCACAGTTTCATTGGGCGCTTCACGAATGCGGCGGGATGCAACCTCAATCATAGTGCTGGACTGGTCGCTCCATGGGGACGGGACTATCTCACGATCCAGAACGAATTGATCCAATTCATACAGGTAGCAGGCTCAATATGGACCTTCTACTCCTTGAACGGGCCGAAAGAGCGCGTCGGCATCAGCGTGACATCTGGGACCGCATCGGCCCCATCAGGATATTTGGAAGAAGACGGCACAGCGGTCTCACGCACCACCTACAGTGGTCTCTTCGCAGAGATCAGTACCGCCTTCGGTGTTGGCGATGGATCGACCACGTTCAATGTTCCTGATAGTCGCGGGCGAGTCGATATCAACGTCGATGGCGCCGCCAACCGCATTACCGCCGCCTCGACGAACGGGGCCAATGCCGATACGTTGGGCGGGGTGGGTGGAACGGAGACACATACGTTGGTCACGGCGGAAATGCCTGCGCATACGCATACACAAAATGTCTTTAGTGCCGGGTCAGGGAACGGTATCATCAATGATGGTAGGGATGTAACGCCTCTTGATGCAGGACAAACAGATGCAACGGGTGGCGACGGCGCCCACAGCAATACGCAGCCGTGGATCGCCAAGAAGAAATTTATCAGGTATTAGGAGGACGTATGGCGACGAGTACCGTGAATCCTGATGGCACGCTCACCGTGATGCTCACGACGACGGAGCACCGCACGCTCGCAGGACTGACTGAAGGCCAATTCGACGGCTATATGACGCTCTGGCTTGCCGAGAGAGCGCCGAAGGTCTTCATGCAGCGATTCGAGAAGCTGCCTGATATCGAGAAAGAGGATGTGCTGACAAAGATTCTGACCGCAGAAGAGGCGGAAAAGATCAAGGAGAAGCTGTAACCGTGGGATCAACGGCGCAATTCAAATTCTTCGGCCCATTCTTTAGTGCAGGGGCATTAGCCGCTGCGCCGAAGCTGTACCACTACGTTGCAGGCACCACCACCTTGAAAGACGCCTGGACGGATCGGGCTAAAACCGTGACCGCCGCGCAACCGATTGTCGGGGATGCCAACGGGATTATATCCGCCTATTTCGATGGCCTCTACAAGCTCGTGGTCAAGGATAGTAATGATGTCACGCTCTATACCTGGGACAATGTGGATCTGGAGGAAGTGATTGACGCCCTGCCCATCGTAGGAGGCAATCTGACTGGGGGTGTTAATACAGCACGGACCACCGTCGCTTCTGCCGCAAACCCTGACATCTTCGCCATTACGATTGGCAATACCATTGACTATACGGGTACGGCGACCTGTACCGGATTCGTCGCATCTCCACAGGCTGGAGCGCAACGGACCCTTGTCTGTGCTGGTGCAGCCGTCTTTACCGCTGGCGCGAACATGCTCATCGATGGCGTGACCAGTGGCAATAATTATACGGCGGTCGCGGGCGACAAGCTCACGGTTATTGCCGTGACCACGACACAGTTCAGGCTCTCGATTCAATCCTTTAGTGGGCAGTATCGATTCCCTGAAACGCAGGTGCCCAGTACTCACGTTAATACTTTGGACGATTACGAAGAGGGCTCCTGGACGCCTATTGTCGGTGGAACAGCGACCTATACGGCTCAGCAGGGCACCTATACGAAAATTGGTCGCTATGTCTTTATACGCTGCTCGCTGGTCATTAACGTCATCGGGACAGGATCAACGAGTGTGATTTCAGGGCTTCCATTTGCTGCGTCATCGAACTCATCGATGTACGTGGGGAAATCCACAACGCTGGCAACCAATGTTGTGTCCATCGCGGGGTCAGCCCTTTCGACAAGCATCGAATTACGCTCACGCACCGCTGCCGCCGCATCTGATGCCGTCAACGCGGTGTTGGGTAATGGATCACTTATTGAATTGTCTGGCGGATTCGAGGTTGCGTAGATCATGCTGACTTGGCTGCTTCTCACGATTCTGATTCTCACCGGCTGGACCGGCTTGATGGGCTGGAGTGTAGCGCATGTGGAGAATGTATGCCTCGAACGAAACAATCTACTCTTGCAGGAAGAACGAGAGGGACCGTTGCAGTTATGCCGATGATGCTTTATAAGGAGAATCCATGATGAACCGATTGCATACATTCTGTACGATGCTCTTCCTAGTGCTCGCCATCAGTGCGAGTCCGGCCATTGCCACAGATATCACGCTCCAAAACACCGATGGTACGAAAACCACGCTCAAAGGAACCAGCGGCGCTGCGGCGGTGACGATGGACACCCTCCTCAGCGGCGAGGACCAGACGAACAACCTGCTCATGACCAGCGGCGGAGTGGTGCGGAGTACCACGATGGCCTCTGCCGTGACGACGAATACCACGAGTGCAGCGGTAGCCCTCCCAGTAGGCAACAAGACGATCTATGGCTCAGTCACCGGCACGGGCGCGATTACGCAGACGCAGGCGATCTATGGCGGGATCACCAGTGGCGTGACCAGTACGACCGGCATTCCGCTCTGTACCTTGACCTTGACGGGGACCACGGCAGTCTACGATGCCTGCCCAGTGATCACGGCGAACTTTCCGTTCTACATTGTAGTGACGACCGCCACGACCGGCACGGGTGCGACGGGCACCGTGACCGGGATGTACTAAGGAGGCATGATGCGTAGATTACTACTTTTACTTTCACTCCTTCTGCCAGTGTCAGCGCAGGCCACTGGGATCTTGACTCCTGCTGCGAATCCAAATATTCCAGGTGTCAAAGTTCTGGCCAGTAGCGCCATTCCAATGATAAAAGCCCCCTCTGGCACTATGGGGAATAATTGTGCGATATCAGCCATGACCGCCTTGCCAAAGACGTATTCTGGTGGGGCGTTTATCTTGCTTCCTACTGGTGCGATTGCAGCTGGGGTGCCTGCAGACACTGCATGGTACTGGTTTATCGGATCATCAACGACTGCGGGAACCTGCTACAACAACACCTATACGAGCGGCATCCCGAAACCACCAGCATCTCTCACCCCGTTTGCCACCACAGGACCAGGGGCATTCGCAGGAACGATCAATACGCAGCCTGCCGTTATGATTGCGATCCCTGCGGGGACCATGCGACCCAACAGTCAGCTTGTCGGGACGGTGCGAGTTCTCACGAATAATAATGCCAATAGCAAGACTACGGACATTCGGTACGGTGGGACTACAGTTATTGCTGCTGTAACACAAACGACTGCAACGAATGGAATCATTACAGGATGGGCCGCGAATCGTGGCTCACTCTCCATTCAATCCATTGGGTATGTGCTGACCGCTTCAACTAGTGTTTCAACATCTTTCGGCGCAACGGATGGCGCGATCAACACCGGGTCTGCCTTTAATTGGTTTATTGAAGATAATACCGCAGTGGCCACGGACTATCATATTGTAGACTCGTTTAGGCTTGAGTTACATGAGGAGGCACAATGAGCTCACGCTGGCTCCTATTGTTATTGCTCTGGGTATTTTCTGCCTCTGCCTCTGCCGATGCTGCCGTGGGGACAGCGGCGGTTGATACATGGTATGTGCGCCCTGCCGCAGAGTGTGTGAACAACGGCGATGGGTTAGCATCCACTTGTGCCGCCAGTGCCGGTGCTAGTGGGGCGTTCAACAGTTTTTCCAATGTGATATGGACTGCAACGACTGGGGTGGATGATGGGGATACGCTCTGCGTGTCTGGGAAACATCGAGAGACGCTGATCCCGGCCAATTCAGGGACCGTCGCTCTCCCGATTACGATTAGTCTCAAATGCAACGGAGTAACGGCGGGCACGATTACCGGCGCAAATATCGAAAGCTCCTGGACGGGGCCTGATGGCAACGGCAACTATACCGCAGGTACGGCCTACACGACCCCGCTCTGGGTGCTCGTTGATGGGGTCGTGGCTCGACATGGCACATCGACGGGGGCACTCACGTCGGGGCAATGGTTCCTGACGGGAACAACGGTTGTCTATCGCGGAGATCCTTCAGAGAAGGTCATCGAGATTGCCGTCCGAGGCGTCAACATCGACGGCTCAGCCTCGAATAGCAGCAATATCATTATTTATGGCGGCGGCGCGTCGTCAACCGGATTCGGGGCCGCGTCCGGGGGTGGACGCCTTGAAGCCACGCGGTTAATTGCGAGCAAGGCGGCGATCACCTTCAAGGATTGTAGCAACATCTCCGTGACCGGCCTGACGTTTTACGCCCATCGTGGCGGGATCGACTACCGAGGCACCTGCCATGACTCCACGGGGACATACAACACGCTTACGTACACAGGGGACGGGTTGGATTCCAACTTTGAAGCTGCCGCGCCCTATAACATCACGTATTCCTACAATGATGTCTCGTCTACCTATCTCGGCGGCACCAATGATTTCCTCGCGTCCACCGTCGCCAGCCACAGCACGACGATTGACAAGGAATGTATCGCCAGTACGTTTGCAGGGAACAACATTAGGGCCTATCGCAATCTGGCGCATGACTGCTGGACCGGGATCAGTTTTCTACCAAACGCGGTAGTAACTGGCTACATCATTGAATCGAATCGTGTCTACGACATCGCCTCAAGCGGCCTGCTGCTTGCCAACGCTGGAAACCTGGCCGTCACGCAATCGGCCATCGCAGGGAATCTGGTTGAGAACACCGGGCTCTCCAATGAGTGCAACTCCTACGGTGTGGTGCATACCGGGGCCACGGATGCCCCCGGTAGTCAAGTGGAGATCGTCAATAACATGATCATCAACGCGGGAGCCACTTTAAACGTAAACGGGACAGCGGCCCGAAACAGCACCGGCTCGGTTCTCAACAACGTCGGGATTCAGCCTCGCTGTGCGTCCGCGCCCTACCAAGTAAACATGACTAATTGGTCGAATCGAGTCTCTGCCAATATCAATAATAACGTCTGGTATTCCACGGCTACCCAATGGTGGCGCGTAGGGTCGGTACGGACGACCTTTTCAACATTCCAGTCCGATGTCACCCCGCAAGAAACCGCGAGTGTTATGACTAACCCGCTGCTCACGAGCATTGCTGCGCCCTACAACCTGAAGTCTACAGCGGCCTCACCTGTGCGTAGGGCAGGCACACCGACAGGAGCCTGCAAGGATGTCCGTGGCCGCGCCTGCTACCCCGATTCTCCTGACATCGGAGCCTATCAAGCCACGAGTGGCGATCCGGCAGGACCACGGGCACCAGTACAATAACCGGACAAAAGGAGTGCCCTATGACCATCATGGTAAAATGCCTGCTCCGACGTGACGCTCTGCGCCGTGGGAGCGGTGTATCCACAATGCTGAGGAGAGGCATGATGAGACGCACACTGCTGGGGTGCTTACTCGCACTACTGCTGTGGCCGGGGATGGGGTGGGGGGCGAACCGATCTGATAATTTCAATCGTGCTGATACCACAACTGCGATTGGGACGCCATCAGACGGAGGATCTGCATGGGTGCAGTTGAGCGGTTCATGGGGCATTTCCACGAATCGTGGCTATAATTCTACGGGCGGCTCCCACCAATCGTGCGTGCTGGAAGCCTCGTCCAGTGTGGTCACGGTTGAGGTCACGTTTGAAACCATTGCCACAGAGACGGCCCTTATTCTCCGTGCCGTCGATGACAGCAATTATGTCGTCGCGATAGCAGACACCGTATCCTACAATCTCTACAAGCGTGTGGCGGGGGGGTTTACGTTGATTGGGTCCAACGCCACGACCTTTGCGAGTGGAGATGTGTTCAAAATATCAGTGGATTCCGCGAACCAGTACATCGCCTCGAAGAACGGAACGCCATTCAGTACCCTTTCCGATGCCGTGCACGCCACGGCCACACAGCACGGGTTACGGGTGAGTGGGGGCACGACCGCACGGTTTGAGAATTTCTCTATTACGGACAATGCCGTGACAGGGAATAAGAGCCTACTGCTCTTAGGAGTTGGGCTATGATGCTACCGCGATGGTTCTGGATACTGGTTCTGTTGTTGGTCCCTAGCCAGGTCATGGCGGCCAATCATTACATCCGTGCTGCGGCGATCGGGACAGCAGATGGAAGCGATTGGACCAATGCGTATACGACGCTCCCTGCCGCCCTGACGCGGGGGGATGTCTACTATATCGCGAGTGGGGCATACGGAAGCTACCTCTTTGATGATGCGGTTTCTGGTGTACTCACGATCGAGGTGCGCGCCGCCACCATTGCCGATCATGGGACCGCCACAGGCTGGTCTGATGCCTTCGCGGGGGTGGCCACCTTTGCCTGTGCCTCGTCATGCGGGGTCATCTTCGATATTCAACAAAGTTACTTCATCCTCAACGGGGCATCCCGAACCAGCAATTGGCAGTCGGGGCATGGCCTCAAGGTGTCCAACGTCAACTTGAATGCCACCACGGCAGCGGTTCGCGTCGGCCAGAACTACATCGGCAACACCTGGTACAACAACATTACTCTACAGTTCATTGATATTGATGGGTCACACGCCATTAATGATACCTTCCCAACTGAAGCCGGCCTCCAGATAGGCAGTGGCTCGCAAAATGTGACCGTGGAATATGCCTACATCCATGACACAGGTGGCCCCACGCTCTTTATGCGCGGGCCTGGGTCAACCACGGACCCACCTGGGGCCGGCTTTCGGTTCACCGACACGATCTTGGTGCAATATAGCTACCTAGCCCGCAATTATTCGTCCGTCGTGAAGCATGCGGAGGGCTGCTCCTGTTCCGATGGGATTAAGAATCTGACCATTCGATATAATTATTGGTTCGATAACATGGGCACGTCCATTTTTGCCACCCCATCGGGCGGCACCTGGCAGACGGGCAATCAATTCAATGGACCGTGGAGCATCTACGGCAATGTGCTGGGCTACACCCAGAACCCTGCGTATTGTGGTCTGGGCGGGGGGGCCATTGCGTTGTTTGATGTCGCGTTTAGTGGCGATGTGTTTTTTGTCAACAATACGATCACGCACATGAGAGATGGGGGGGATGGCTGCCCTGGTACTGGGACCGGACGTGTGATTGTGGGCGGGATCAATACGGCACACGCACAAAACATTTATTACTATAATAATCTGGTGTGGAACTCTGAGCCTATTTCCTTCTTTCAGCCCACGACCGGGACCGCGATCATGGATTACAACGCCTACTATGATGAAACATCAACAGATGATGTGAGCGCCAATAAGCAAATCGCGACGGGCAACCCCTTTACCAACTGGCTCGCCAATACCCCTGGCTCTGATTTCACGCCGGTCGCCAACACCAATACCGGCCTGAATCTCAATACGCTGGTCCCTGGGAATGCCCTTGATATGAATGCCAGAGCACGGACGACGTGGACGCGAGGGGCCTTTGAGTTTAACGGAAATTCCCCTCCACCATTTCCCGATCCTCCCAGTGGCGGCAGCTTTCTTTCGAGCCAACGGCCTGCCTCACAGGCGAGGTCCGCCGCCGGTGCGCGGACGTCACGATAAGGATATCTATGTCGATGCCCCTCGCCAACAAGATCGAGCAGCTCAAGGCGCGGTACCAGGGTGACACCTCGTTACCGCCCCACG
>ERZ1292623.925-Hain-H51-01um-R1-925-length-29433-cov-22_pt1 | contig 29433 bp, 34 predicted proteins | sample MGYA00564398_ERZ1292623 | MGnify/ENA primary metagenome ERZ1292623 (study PRJEB36523, sample SAMEA6512633) | groundwater metagenome | collected 2019-01-07 | study: AquaDiva: Metagenomics assemblies of 32 groundwater samples | reverse complement strand
ATTTTATCGCCATTTTAACAAATAATATTTACGGTATTTAAATATTTATATTTGTAACTATTTTATAATTATTACATAAACTTCTTTATTATTTCTAATCCCTCACCTCAATCTTATTGTCTCTAAATTTTTTGGAACATTGGTTTCAATATGATGTAGCTTGTATATAGATGAAGCTAAATCCAAACACCGACTCTGTTCTCCATGATTTAAAATTATTTTATTCGCTCTTGGTTGTGTTCTGTTTGAATATTCTATTAATTCTCCTCTTCCAGCATGAGCAGATAATCCATCTATTGTAACAACTTCCATATTAACTTCTACAATTTCATCTTTTCCTTCTACATTCATATTTATTTGTTTTAAACCATCTTGAACTTGTTTTCCTAAACTTCCAGCTCCTTGATAACATACAAAACATATTTTATTATTTTTATTGGATGCAAAATGTCTAAAATATTCTACACTTGCTCCTCCAACTAACATTCCGCTTGTAGCTAATACAACACAACTTCCGCCTTCAATAACATTTTTTCTTTCAGCAGAACTTCCAACTCTATTAAATATCTCAGAGACAAAAGGATTATTATTTGCAAATATATCTTTTTTTACTTGACTATGTAAAAAATCTGGATATGCAGTATGAATACCATTAATATCCCATATCATTCCATCAATATAAATAGGTACTTTTGGCATTTTGTTATTTCTCATAGCTTCTTCTAAAATTAACATAGTCTCTTGAGCTCTTCCTAATCCTAATTCTGGAATTAAAACTTTTCCCCCTTTTTCAAAAGTATTATTTATCTCATTAATTAATTGGGTTTCAGATTCAATTCTTGGAGGCAGTATATTATTCTTCCCTCCATAAGTAGCTTCTAATATTAATGTTTCCATTCTTGGGAAACTACTAACTGCTCTGTCCAATAATCTTGTTTTAGCATATTTAATATCTCCGGAATAAACTAAATTATGAGCCCCATTTCCAATATTAATATGTGTTATTGCAGAACCTAAACAATGTCCTGAATTATAAAAAGTAATTCTTATGTCAGGGGCAATATCAGTTACTTCATTAAAATCTAAACAAACAGTATGTTTAACCATTTCTTTAATATCTACAGAACTAAATAGAGGACTTGCAGCTTGTTTATAAGCTACTCCAATAAAATCTAAAGTTAATATAGCAGTTAAATCCCTCGTCGGAGCTGTCATATAAACTGGACCTCTATAACCCATTTTAAATAAATATGGAACTAAAGCTGAATGATCAAGATGAGCATGACTAAGAATTATAGCATCTATTTCATTTAATTTAAACTCTGAAATATCTAAATAAGGAAATCTTTCTCTGCCTTTTATAGCAGGATTCATTCCACAATCCAATAAAATTTTTGTATTTGGAGTTTGAAGTAAGATACAACTTCTTCCTACCTGTCTTGCTCCTCCTAACATAGTTATTCTTGCCCAGTCTTCTATTTTTTCAGGATTCCATTCTTTGTAAATTTTTTTCCCAACAGCATTTAAAAATTTTTTTCTAGTATTATTATTTTGATACAAAACTGCTCTTATATTTTCTGTTATTTTAGATTCTATTGCAGGACTTCTTTGTACTTGAGGAATCCAAAAACTTTTTTCTTTTATATCTTTTAAAATACTTCCTTCTTTTCCTATAACCAGTCCAGGTCTTTTTGCTTCTATTACTACAACACTTCTTTGAGGATCAAATAAAATATTTGTTAAATCTGCATCTTCTGGAACAGTTTCTCTTATTATCTTTTCAGTTTCAGCTTCGGTTTTTAATAACTTGCTATCCGCTCTTAACTCTATCCTTTTTTTAAATTTATTAACCAGTTCTCTTATTATACCTTTATTATCTATAAAAAAATCTAAATCATCCGTATAAAAAACTATATTAGCTGCTTCAAAGTTAGCACTGCTTATAACCTTTGGTAATTCTTTCTGTATATCTTTTAAAATATCTGCCATTTTAAATAAAATTAAATGTTATCTGTATACTTATCTTTCTGTCCCTTTTTTATCTCTATAATCTGGAGCAATTTCTTGCGCTACTTCATGAGAAATCCCATCTTTTTTTATTGCAAAAACATCAATCCCAAAACCACTTCCAGTATCTCTTTGTGTACTTGATTTTACAGATTCCAATGCAAGTTTAATTCCTTCTTTAACACTAATATCTTCTTTATATTCTCTTTCTAAAAGTCCTAAAACATAAGGCATTCCTGAACCAAAATTAGCGTCGTAATCTTCTACTTTCATTGCAGTTCCTGCAGGTTCAATAGTATAAAGCTCAAAAGAACTATCTTCATTAAATCCTCCAACTAAAGTTCCAACAATTGAAGGAATCATAGATGGCTGTCTTATATTTCTATAGGTCATCATTCCAATTAAATTTGCGGCTTCTTTTACAGAAGGCCTTCTTTTAGATTTTAACTCTTTTAATTTTAATTCAGCTTTAATTACTTTTTTCTGTAATTCAATATCTGCAACCATTCCAGTAGCACTCATTACTAAATAATCATTAATCTGAATAGTTTTTTGTACATTTTTTCCAACTACTAAATTTCCCGCAGTGCTCTGTCTATCTGAACCCATTACAATTCCATCTTTACAAACAATTCCTACTATAGTAGTTCCCGATTTTAAAAAATTCTGATCCAAATTTTGCATATTCATTTTATAATTCTACTTTAATTCATTTAAACTATTAGAATTTATACAACTTTATAATTTCTTGGGTTTATAAATTTTTTTGTTCATCCATTTATACCACTAATCCCCCCATCTTTACTAATTTTAATAATATTATCTACAAAATCTTCCATTTTTTGCTCGTGGCTTACTAGTATTAATTGCTCTATTTTTAATTGCTCTAAAACTTCTTTCATTTTTTCTAATTGTTGAGATGAAAACCCGTCGGTAGGCTCGTCTAATATAACTAAATTAGAAGTTTTTATATTACTTAATAAACTATTTATAATTTGATTTAAAGATAATCTATATGCAAGTGCAACAGCAGTTCTTTCTCCTCCAGACAAAAAACTATAATCTAATTCAAATCCATTTTGTTCAATAATTGGAGAGAATTCGTCATCTAATCTGGCAATTAAATTATCTGAGACTAAACTTGAGAACCATATAGAAAATAAATTTGAAAATTCATGTTTTAAAGCAGTCATAACTTGTCTCTCAGTAAATAATACAATCTCCAAAAATTTCTCTGAGATCCAATTATCTAAATTTTTCAATTTATCAGTCTGATTTTTTAAATCCTCTTTTTTTGTAATTTTATCTTTAATTTCTTTAATCTGACTCTCTAAGAAATTAATCTCCTTATTTATCTCAGCTTTTTTTATCGCAGATTTACTTTCTATTTCTTTTGAATTCTGCAATTCTTTATAATTTTCATTAAAAATTAAATCATATCTATCATAATTTTTTATTTCTTTATCAATAACCTCTATTTGTTGTTTTAACATTAAAATATCTTTATTTATGCTTCTTATATTCTTATTCATATCTTCAATTCTGTTCTCTTTATCTTTTAGATTATCTATCTTGATTTTTAACAAGTCCATCTCATTTTTTTTAGATTCAAAACTATTTATTAAATTCTTAATAGCATCAATTTTCTCAACTAAATCTTTTTTATTTTTTGTATAATCTTTAAGATAATTCTCTACTGAATTAATCTCATTTAGAGCATTTTTAGATATATTATCCTTATATTCTTGGGAAACATATTGTAAACAAGTAGGACATTTTTCTAATCCACGCATTTTTCTAATCAAAATATGAGCCTCATCATTCTTATTTTCTAAAGATTTAATTTTCCCCGTTATATCTATATAATTTTTATTTAATTCATCATATTTATTTTTTTGGACAATAATTCTTTGTTTTATTGAGTTGTATTCATCTTCACTAAATTTTAATTTTTCAAACTCTTCAATTTGCTGGTTTAATAACTTAATATCATTTGAATCTTTTAAAATCTGAGTATTTTTCTCATTAATCAACAAAATAATCTTTTCTTTTTCTGATTCAATTTTATCTTTCTCGTTAATCTTTTTTTTAATTTCTTCTAAATTATTTTCTTTTATTTCTCTATCTTTAAAAGCAGTTATATAATCTTCTTCTGATTTAATAAAATCTTCTCTAGCTTTTATTAACAAATTTTCTTTCTCATCAAAGTTTTTCTTAATTTCATCTAAATTATTAAATAAAGCTTCATTTATTCTTATCTTCTCTCTTAATTTTGTTGATAGAATTTTTGTATTCTCTTCTATTCTTTTATATTTATCTATACCAAAAACATGCCTTAAAATATTTAATCTTACGTCCTTACTTTCTAGAATAATTTGTTTCATTTCTTCTTGAGGAGTATAAACTGTAAATTTATATAATAAATTAGTTTTCTTTGTAAATTCTGGAGGATAATTTAGCAAATTCAATATTTTAGATTTAACTTCGCTTATACTTTCTTCAAACTTTTCATTATCTATAATTATAGAAACATAATCTTGATTTATAGAATTTTTCTTTCTTTTTAATGTTCTTTCGACAATTATATCTTTATTATCAATCTCAAAATTTAAAATTACTTTTCCTTCATCAATTCCATTTCTTAATAAACTATTTCCTTTTTGGCTTGGTTGTAATCCAAACAAAGCAAATTCAAGAGCAAGGAGTATAGTAGTTTTTCCGCTTCCAATATCTCCAGATAATAAAGTGCTTCCTTTAGGAAAATTTATAGTCTGATTTATATAACTTCTAAAATTTTCTATAACCAATTTTTTTAATAACATATACTTTTAATAAACACAACGCATTCTTAATAATAATTGTGATTAAATATAATTCTTTATTTTTCTCTTTAAATCATTTAATCTTTTTTATCTTTTGCGAAACTCTCTGCTACTAAAATAGGAAATAAAATAGAGGCATCTCCAAATACTTTTATACTTTCTGAATTAGGTTTAATTTTTCCCCAGCTTACTGCCTCTTCAGGAGAAGCCCCAGAATCACTTCCGTCGTATTCTTGTGCAGTATTAATATAAACTGTATAGTCTGCCCCATTTCTTAACATATTCGCATTTAGTATAGAGTGTTTAACAACTCCTGAACCAAGAATTAAAATTCCAGATTTATCTAATCCAATAGTTGCATCATTAAGCATTTTTGCATCTTCAGCAATATCGATAATTAAATCTTTTCTTTTAAATTTAAAAAAGTATATATTATCTCCAATTGCTCCATCTTGAATTGCAGGACAAAATATTTTTATTTTATTTTTCCAAGCCCAATAACAAATGCTATTTTCATTATTTATTTTTTCCCCTAATTTCCATATTAAATAACTTGGATTAATTATTTTATTTTCTTTATACATTTCTTCAAGAATCGGCTGAAAAAATTCTTCAAATTCAATATATCTATTATTTGATGCAAAAATATTTCCAATTCTATTTATTCCTTTTTCTCTTAATTCTTTGCCATCAGCATTAAAATTTCCAAGAACAAAATCCCCTAAACATTTTATAATATCTTCTTCAATGCCTCCGCATGTAGTAATACAAACATTTACCATTTTATGTTTAACTAAATATCTAATTATTTCTCTATTTCCAGAACTAACCATATTAGAAGTATAACCTAAAAAAATAAAAGCTTTTTCTTTAATCATTTTATTTGTAATTTCTATAGCTCTAGAGAGATTTGATGCCTGAATTCCAGTTGATGAGAATCTTTTAATTATCTCTGGATAATTAACTCCTTTATCAAAATCATATCCTTCTATTTTGATTCCTTTAATCTCTTCACTTTCTCTTAATAAATTTTCTTTTGCAGTTTCTTCTTTATTTTTTCCCATAAAATTATTTGTTATCTTTATTTAAAAATCTTCTTCTTTTAAAGAGAAATCTGGGAGAGAATTGTTGGTTAGATTTAATAAAAATAGAAGAATCTAACTAATTTATCAGCAATTAATTTTCTCACTTGAATTATATTATTTCTTATTATAATAATATTTAAACATATATTTATTCATTCTCCGCCAATCCTTTTCTTTGTCTGATTTCTCTAACAATTTCTGGTTGTAAGTTACCAGGAACCTTCTCAAAGTTCTGATCAATCATTGAAAAACTTCCTCTTCCCTCGGTATCTGATCTTATTTGACTTGACATTCCTATCATTTCAGCAACAGGCATTTTTGCTTTAACACTTACATGTCCAGATTTTTGTTCAATATCTATTATCTGTCCTCTTTTAGAACTAACTAATTTTGTTAAATCTCCCATATAATTTAATGGAGCTTCTAATAATAAAGTTTGCAAAGGTTCTAATAAAACAGGTCCAGCAGTTTCTATAGACATTCTCATAGAATCTCTAACTGCAGGATAAACTTGAGCAGGTCCTCTATGAATAGCATCTTCATGTAGTTTTAAATCTACTAAAGATATTTTTAATTTTCCGCAAGGTTCACGAGCAAGAACTCCTGCATCAATTACTTGTTCAACTCCATCCATTACCATTTCTATAACTTCTCCAATATAAACTTCCCCTTTAGTTTTATCTATAAAAACACAATCTTTGTATACATCTCTATATTTTCTAGCTTCTTCATTACTTACTCCTAAAGAAGATAATTTATTCCATAATTCTTCATTTTTCTTTTTGGTTCTTCCCATCGGAATTTCTCCAGCTTTTATAGATTTATAAACTTCATCTTCTAATGGTTGTACTTCAATCCAAAATAAATTATGTTTATTTGGGGATTTTCCTTCTCCGGCTTGTCCTTTTTTACTAACGGTTTCTCTATAGACAACTATCGGCTCTGAAGTTTTTACTTCAACTCCTTTTTCAGTTTTTATCCTATTTTCAATAATCTCCAAATGTAATTCTCCCATTCCAGAAATTAAATTCTCTCCAGTTTCTTCATTAATTTCAATATGCAAAGAAGGATCTTCTTTTGCAACTTTTTTTAAAACTTCAATTAATTTTGGAAGATCTTGAGGTTTACTAACGCTGATAGACTTAGTTATAACTGGATCAAATATATGTTTAATATTTTCAAAAGATTCTTGAGGATTAACTGTTACAGTTTCTCCTGGTTGGCTTATTAATCCTGTAATTGCTAAAACATTTCCTGCAGGAACTCCCTCTAATTGTTCTGGTTTAACTCCATTATAAACTAAAACTTGCTGAATTCTTTGTTTCTTCTTTTCATTATTTAAATAAACTTCCATTCCAGGTTTTAGAGTTCCAGAAAATAATCTTCCTGCAGAGATTTCTTTTCCAGATCTTGAATCAATTATAGTATTAGTTATTACAAAAGCAGGTTCTCCATTTGCATCACAATTCAAAAGTTGTTTTCCGAAATCACTTTCTAAATCTCCAGACCATATTTTAGGGATTCTATATTTTTGTGCTTCAATTGGAGAAGGCAAATGAGTAATTACAGAATCTAATAACACTTCAAAAAGAGGAGCATTTTTCCAGAACCAATCTTTTTTTGCATCGTTGTCAGTTTTATTCTGATTCTCTATAATATCTTTAAAACTAATTCCTTTTTTTTGCATGAATTTTATACTTAGCGCCCAATTTTCTCTAGCAGAACCAAATATAACACTACCATCAGCAACATTAACTTTCCACTTTTGCGCATATTCTTTTTCTGCTATTTGTTCAATAAGCAAATTAAAATGTTCAATAATTTTCATGAATCTTTGTTGCATTTTTTCTGGAGTTAATTTTAATTCCATAATCATTCTATCAACTTTATTTATGAACAATATAGGTTTGACTCTTTCTCTTAAAGCTTGTTTCATTACTGTTTCAGTTTGAGGCATTATCCCCTCGATAGCACAAGTTAAAACAATAGTTCCATCTATAGCTCTCATAGCTCTAGTAACATTTCCTCCAAAATCTACATGTCCAGGAGTATCAATTAAATTAATTAAATATTCTTTACCATTTAATTCATGAGCCATACTTACATTTGCAGCATCGACAGTTAGTAATCTTTCTTGTTCATCCGCATGTCCCCATGTAGCCATCCCTCCTTCTAAATCTCCTGCTAATTTTTCATTCATTAATCCAGCAGCAGCAAGTAAATTATCAGTTAGTGCAGTTTTTCCATGATGAATATGCGCACTAGTAGCTATGTTTCTTATATTATTTTGATTCTTAACAAGTCTTACAATTTTTTCAAACGGTGATTCCTTTTTTGCCATTTTATTATTTAATCAATTTAATATTCATAATAAAAACGCTTTAAAAACCTTACTAATGTTCCATTCAGAATAGTTAAGAAATCTTAGATTTATTAAAACTTACTAATATCTGAGTCAAATTCTATGATAGACAAAATAGAAGATATAAATTTATATATATAAAATATAAAAATTTTTTAAGATTTAAAACCAAAAAGATTTTAAGGTAATAAAGACTTTAATTATATAAAGAATATGAAAAATGGGTAGTTTAAAGAGGATAATTGCTATAGCATTAATAATTTTAGGAGGTTATTATTTACTTTCATCTGTAGATATTATACCTTCTAATATATCCTTCGGAGATTTTATACCAACTTCAAAACAATTATTAATTATATCTGTCGGGATAATATTATTAGGGTTGATTATAGATGATGTATGGAGAAATAAAATCGTGAGCGCTTTTCAATAGTGAAAATGAGAAATTTATCTGGCAAATAATTGTTTCTGCATTAATTATGGATATTCCTTTAATATTGATTACAACTTCTCAAGATAAAATTATTTTTGTTGTTATCTATTTATTGACTATATTTATTACAGCTATATTATTCTCTATAATAAAAATTGTCACAAAAAGTTTACAGGAAAATAAACAAAAAAATATTAAAAGTAGTTTATTCCAGAAAAAACAAAATCAATTCTAATTCTATCTCGCACTATCAGCTTGTTTTTCACTATCTCTTTTTTTAGACATAGCTACACTTTCCATATCTTTATTATAAGCTTTCATAATTTCATTTGCTAAAGCTTGTTCTATTTTTGTTTTTTTATTAAAACTTTTATCATAAGATCCTTGAACCATAAATCTCAAAGTCATAGTAACTCTTCTTAAAGGGCTTATATCAACTGCTTGTGGATATCTAGCTCCACCATATTCTATTACAGTAACTCCATCCATAGGAGCAGCATTCTCTAAAGCCGTAACTAAAACTTGAACTGGATTAATCTTCATCTTTTCTTCAATTATTTTTAAAGTTTCAAGAACAATCTTCATGTTTTGAGAATATTTTCCAGATTTCCAACTAGTTTGTATTTTATGTTTCTTTCCTCTATGGCCAGGAACTGCGATTAAATTAGCAAAAATTTCTAAAAGATTAATTTTTGATTTGCCAAATTTCTCTCTTACTCTTCCATGACTTTTAATCATTAATTTTTGATCTAAATTTATATAACGTTTCATTCCAGAGTCATTGATCTTTATATCAGAAACATCGTATAACCCAAATAATTTAAATCCATCTTTATTTTTTTTAATTTCTGATGCTTGATCAATTAAATCATCACTAATATCATTATCATCTTCTTCAAAATTCATTTCTAAATTTTCCATTTCCATTTTAATACTCTATTTGTCTCTCCATTTCATATAAAAGTTCTGTTGTAGTCAATACTTCATCTTTCTTATTTTCATCATAATTCCATCTTCCAGTTTTATCTCTTAAGATGATACTACCATCTACTAATTTAACTCTTTGATAAAAAGCATTTCCTTCATCAAAAAAATTCATTCCCATATCTTCAAGACTAGGACCACCATCATTAAATTCCAATTTTTCTCTTAAACTATTATTTATCATTTTATCTTCTACCTTTTTCAATCTTACCCATCCATAATCTAGATAATGGTTGATCATTTACTTTAATAATTTTCCATCTAACTCCTGGGATATCTCCTTTAGATCTGCCTTGTTTTCCGCCTATTCTTTCAATTAAAACTTCGTCATGCTCATCTATAAATTTCTGAGCTAAATTTCCAGGAATAAATGCAGTAACTGTCCTGCTGTTTTTTATTAATTGTACTTTGCAACATTTTCTCATCGCAGAATTTGGTTGTTTAGCTTCTTTCTGAACTTTTTCAATAACAATTCCTTTAGCCTGGTTTTTTCCTCCAAGAGGATCAGATTTTCTAAATAAATCTAAAGTTTTAGCTTTATATTTTCTATCACTCCATTTAAATTTTTTTCTATTTTTTATTAATTTTGTTGCACTTCTAAGTCCCATATTAATTAATCATAAAAAGGGTTTAAAAAGCTTTGTTTTGAAATTAAAATATTTCTCAAAGAAATTTAATATTTTTTAATTCACTTAAATCTCTTAAATTTATATTCAGCTATTTCCTCAATAGCTCTAACATCATTTTCCCTCATTTTTAAGATTTTTGAAACATCATAATAACTGTAACAATAACCATCTCCAAGACCATTTGTCAAACAATAAACATCTCTTTCATCAACATTAAGTTTTTCCAATATATTTTTTATTATAGAACCAGCGGCACCATATCTATTTAATCTACCCATATATTATAAATAGAAGAAATAATTTAAAAGCTTTTTCATTATGATATTTATTTAATTCTAACTTTTTTTACGCCAAAATATTGTCCCAATATATTTTCCATCTCACTCAATCTTACTTTTTCTCTGCCAATGAGTGCTGCTTTGCTTTCTATTCCAGCACTAATAATTGCTTCATCTCCCTTTAATTCAATTCCGTTAAATCTAACTGGTTTAGTAATAATACTTACAAATCCTTCGATATCTTCTTTTCCATTAGGGATAGCAACAATTTTTATTCTCTTTCCTATAATTCTACTTAACTTTTCTAAATTAATATTATCTTTTCCTATAGAACTTAAAACAAATTTTCTAGGAACTGCAAACAATATAGAATTATTATATTCAAAACAATGACTACATCTAATTTTTGTAATTTTATAAAAAAGATTAGCATACCTTATAAACTTCATATCTAAAACTTTCATCATATTATTAGAATATTATCAAGATTAATCGTTTAAATCCTATTTAAATGTTTTCTTTTTTAATAATATTTTATCGTCGGGAAATTAAATATGTAATTTTAATATTATTTATAATTATGAATTTTATTTTTAGAAGATTTAAGAATTTTTTGGGATGCTCCGAAACGACCTCACCATAAGTGGTAAGGTTTTCAACGTTTCAGACATAACGTAATTCATATAATATTCCTCTTCTTTGCTATCTTTATAATAATTTTTTAAAATCTTACATGCAAAAAAATCTTGTGATTTAAAAAATAATTGAACATCAATATTCCTTTCTCTTACCATAATCTGGATGTACTGCAAGATTAACAATATTTATTTTTTCTTTATGATTCTCGCAAATAATAAACCCTTTTATATTATTATTTTCATTTGAATAATCTTTGATTACCACACATGAATGATTTTCTTGGCAAATCAATTTAATAAAATCTTCTTCTGAACATAGAAAATCAAAACTTTCTTGTTCTATTTCTAAGATTTCTTTCAATTCTCTTCTAATAAAATATTTAATTAAGTAATTTTGTTCAGGAATATTTGGATTAAATATTCTAAATGGTGTATTGTTAACTTAACGGGTGCTTATTTTCTCAAAGAAATTATTTATGACTAACATCTTTAGTATTTTTAGTTAGTCTAGCAACACTTTTATCTGATTTAGGTTTCTGATCTGTTAAAGGTCCTGCAACTTCTACCATTAAACCAGGAAGTCCAGTACCAACAGGAACTGGCTGATTTAAAATTATATTTTCAATTACAGAATCTAATTCATCTTTATTATCTTTTAAAGTTGCATTCACAAATTGTTTAATTGGTGTTTCAAAACTAGCTCTCGCTAATATTGAAGATTTTTGTGATATAATTCCCATCCTCGTTATACCCTTTACAGATCCTTCACTTGTCATAGCATCAGAAATTAATTTTGAATGTCTAAGATCAATATCAAGACCCTGAGAATTTAAAACTTTATTTATCTCTCTAATTATTACTGCTCTTGCTACTTCTATACCAAACACGTTGGCAACTTCATGTATATCATTGCTAATAGTTTTTGATAAATTTACTTCTTTAAATTTTACTATTTCTTCAAGATTTGTTCCAGCAGTTAATATAATATAATTTTCATCTCTCTTAACAACTAGAATTTGAGTAATTCCTTTTATTCCAGAAATTTGAGTTTCCTTTGCTCTTTCTTTTAATTTATAAATCTCTTTAAAATCTAAATCTTTTCCATCAAAAATAATTGTATTTCCACTTACTTTTATTTTACCATCAAATTTAGTATTTTCATTTAATCTTTTAACAATAGTTTCTAAAGTAGAATGCACTCTTTTAATAGCTTCATTATCTGCTTGTGCCTCAATCTTTTTTTCTGAGAAATTAATTTTAATTTCTTTTATTATATCTTTTAATTTGACTTCTTTAATTTTCTCTGCTAAAATCTTTGCATCTTTCTCATTATTATGCTGTTTGTTTAAATGGATTTCCATTTCTGGTGTTGAAGGAGTTTTTCTTGCATCAAAAATTTCTATTAATCTTGGCAATCCTGAAGTAACCTGCATTTCAGCAACTCCAGCAAAATGGAATACATTAAGTGCCATCTGAGTTGAAGGCTCACCAAATGATTGAGCAGTAATAATCCCAATAGCTTCACCTGGACTTACATCTTTATCTTCATGTAATTTAGATACATCTTTTCCATCTTCTCCATATCTAAACTGAATGATTCTTCCAGAGCCATCTCTAACTGTTTTATCATATTCTACTCTTATATCTTGTAAAGCATTTGCTAACCTTCTATAAAGATATCCTGACCTTGGAGTTCTAAGAGCTGTATCCATTAAAGCATCTCTACCAGTTATAGCTCCAAAGAAAAATTCATATGGCTTTAATCCATCTAAAAAAGAACTATAAATAAATCCTTTTGATTTCGGGGATAAATCATGTTCTTTAAAAAATGATAAAGTTCGATTATTATATCCTATACTAATTCTTTTCGCCCATAATGCCTGTTGCCCAACACAACATGCCATCTGAGTAATATTTAAAACACTTCCCCCAGAACCAGAGTCCATCATAATACTAATTGGATTTGTTTTGTAAACTTCTTTACCAACTATTTTACCAACTTTTGTTCTAATCCCATTAAGAGTCTGCAAAATTTTAATTTCTCTAGTTTCTTCATCAGTTTTACCAGGAATAATTTCTAGTTTTTTATTATAATAATTCTGAATAATTTTTTCAGTTTCATTTTCAGCTTCTTCAAGAATATCTTTAGTGCCTTTTTTAACTTTATCACTTACATTTAAATCATCAACTGAGATTGTAAATCCATGTTCAGAAAGATAATTAGTTCCCAGAGCAAAAGAATTTTCCAAAACTTTTATAGTTTCTTCTCTACCAAATTCTTTATCAATTTGTTTTAACAAATCTCCAACTTCAACTCCAAAAACTCTTTCATCTACATTCCCCTCTTCAATGTTGCCATTTTTAATGCTGAAATTTGAACCTTCTTTTGTTTTAGATTTATAATCCATTTTAGGAATAATAGCACTTATTACTTCATTTCCAGATAAATTATTTTTATTTAATTCTTTTTCAATTCCTGATTTAAATAATAAATGGTTTGCATCAATCTTTCTTAGCTTATTTTTGCTTAATAAATAATTTCCAGTTATAGCGTCAACAATATTTCCCAATAAATTACTATTGTCTTTGCAAGACATAAGATTTTTATTAACATCCATTAAAATCTTGGCCTCAGCTCTTGCTTCTTCAGTTTGAGGAACATGGATATTCATCTCATCTCCATCGAAATCTGCATTATAAGGAGGCACTGTTGCAGGATGTACTCTAAAAGTTTTATAAGGAAGTACTTTAACAAAATGAGCCATCAAACTTGCTTTGTGCAAACTTGGGTGTCTATTAAAAAGTACTACATCTCCATCTATTAATTGTCTTTCAACGACATAACCAGTTTTTAATTCTTCCAATATTTCTGCTTTCAAATCTTTAGTAATTCTTTTTCTTCTTCCATCAGGTCTTATAATATAATTTGCAGAAGGATAATTTTCACTAATAATAATCTTTTTTAATTTTTCAATATTGTAGCTATTAACTTTTTCATTTACAGTTAAAAATTCTGCAATTTCATAAGGCACTCCAACCTCATTTATTTTTAATGAAGGATCAGGAGAAATAACTGTTCTAGAACTAAAATTTACTCTTTTTCCAGCGAGATTATGTCTAATTCTTCCTTCCTTACCTTTTATTCTTTCTGTAATAGTTTTTAATGGCTGTCCAGATCTATGACGTGCAGGAGGGATTTTACTTATTGAATTATCAAAAAAAGTTGTAACATGATATTGCATTAAGTCCCATAAGTCTTCTATAATCACTTCAGGAGCTCCAGCATTTAAATTTTCCCACAATCTTTGGTTAGATCTTATTATATCAGATAATTTATGAGTTAAATCATCTTCACTTCTCTCGCCAGATTCTAAAGTAATACTTGGTCTTACAGTAACTGGAGGAACCAATAATAAAGTAAGCACTGACCATTCTGGTCTAAAAATATTTGGATCCATTCCAGCTAATTTAATTTCATTATCAGAAATTTTTGATAATCTATCTCTTATCTCTCCAGCAAATAATCTTTTTTTACCTATTTTAAAAGTAGTTGGTTTATGTAATTTAATTTTCTCTTGCTCAACTCCACAATGAGGACATTTTTTTGCATCCTTAGCTCTTTTTAATCTATCTTTAACATTTTTATATTTTATCATATCTTTTTCTTTAATCATTAATTTATTGCATTCAGAACAATAACATCTCAAAAATAATTCAACAACAGGAATATATTTTATATGAAATACTGGTCTTGCCAATTCTATACTTCCAGGATGTCCTAAACATTCTTTTAATCTTCCACCGCAAGTTCTACATCTTACTCCAGGATCTATAGCTCCTAATCTAAGATCCATCAATCCCCCATCAACTGGATATCCATCGACATCATAAAGTTCCGGTGTAATTATTTTTGCTTTGCTCATTTTTTTAATTTCATCCGGGCTAAGCAAAGTAAATTGTAAACTCTCAACTTTTTTCTTTATTATCTTATGCATTTTATTCGTATTTATTCTTTAGATTAAATTTAGTTTTAATATGCAAAGATTGAATCTCATCAACTAATAATTTGAATGCATAACTTATTTCAATTGGTTCTAAATCCTGGCATCCACAAACTGAACATGTAGTTTTATTTCTTATAGTATCTTCTATTCCAACTGCCCCGCATTTTGTACAAATAAGTAATACTACTTTATCTGAATCGTATCTTTCTTTTAATAATAATGAAGCTCCATGAGCTACTAATGCCTGTTGTTCCATTTCTCCTAATCTTAAAGCTCCTCCTTTTGCTCTTCCTTCTATTGGTTGTCTTGTCAATAAAGTAACTTTTCCACTTGCTCTCGCATGCATTTTATTGCTTACCATATATTTCAATTTCAGATAATACATATTACCAACATAAATTTTTACATTCATCATATTTCCAGTTATACCGTTATATAATGTTTCTTTTCCATCAGCTCTAAATCCTAATTTTTCCAATTGATTCTCTAACTCTTTTATATTTTGTCCGCTGAATCCAGTTCCATCCATCACTTTTGCATTTAGACATGCAACCTTGCCTGCCATTAATTCAATTAGATAACCAACAGTCATTCTTGAAGGTATAGAATGAGGATTAAATAATACATCTGGTTTAACACCCTTAGATGTGAATGGAATATCATTTTCTGGAATTATTGCTCCTATAACTCCTTTTTGACCATGACTTGTAGCAAATTTATCTCCTAATTCTGGTATTCTTAAATCACGAGTTCTAACTCTTATTACTTTATTTCCTTGATTATCTTCTGTTAAAAAAACTGCATCTACAATTCCTTCCTCTTCTTGTCTCATAACAGAGCTAGCTTCTTTTTTAGTTTTAATAGAAATTTCTCTTACTTCTGATAAAAATTTTGGAGGACTTGTCTTTCCTATAATAACATCTCCCGATTTTAATTTAGCTTCAGGATAAGCAATTCCATCATCTTCTAAATATTTATAACTCTCTTCAGTTCTATATCCAGAAACATCTTTCTCAGGAATTACTATTTCATCCTTTAATCCTCCAGCATAATTTAATTCAACTGAAGTATAAGGTCTATAGTAAGTGCTTCTAGCTAATCCTCTGTCTAAACTTCCTTTATTTAAAATCAAAGCATCTTCCATATTATATCCTTCATGAGTCATAATTCCTACGATAATATTTTGTCCTGCAGGATAAACATTTAGTGTATCATAGACAAAACTTTTTACTACAGGCTCTTGAGGATAATGTAATATATTAACATCCGTATCTACTCTAGCTAAAAAATTTGCCGCATACAAACCTAATGCCTGTTTTTGAGTCTTGCTTCCTCTATTTAATCTTGAACTTTGATCATAATTTGAATAAGGCACCAAACTAGTTACAACTCCTAAAAGATCTATTTTGTCAATTTCAAGATGAGTATGTTCATTAGAAATATCTTTTTCTTCTAAAGCCACTAAAACATTTTCTTCTTCAGCAGCATCTAAATATTCAATAATTCCATTCTTAACTAAATCATCCCATCTCAAAGAGTTTTCTCTTAATAATTTTATATATTCTTCTGTTAATTTCGATTTACCATTTTCAACAATTATTAAGGGTCTTATAACTCTTCCAACTTCAGTAGATAAAAGTACATTAGACAAAACAGAATTATCTTTAATACTTAACTCTAAAGGTAGTTCACCTTTTCTTCTTATCTTTTTTAATTCTAAAATAAATTTTTTAATATCTTCTACATAACCAACAAATCTTCCATTTAAGAACACATCATATGCCTCTCCATGTAATTCTTTTTTCATATTAAGTCCATTCAATATTTTTATAAATTTCTCATCATCTAAACTAGGTCTTGTAGATATTTTAGCAAGTATAGCTAAGTTTTTTCTTAAGCCTATTTCAGTTCCTTCCGGAGTTTCAATAGGACAAAATCTTCCATAATGAGTAGGATGCAAAGTTCTTGCTAAAAAATTCTCTTGTTCTCCAGGCAACATACTTGAAACTCTCTGCAACTGACTTATTATTGCAAGATAATTTGTTTTATCCATATTTTGAGTAACTCCAGATCTCTCTCCAATCCAATTTCCTGTAGCTATTGCAGATTCTACTCTATGAGTAAATAAAGTAGATTTAGCTATTGTCTTTATAGAATAAAACTTTTTTCTCTTCTGAATTTTCTGCAGAGAATGTTGAATATCCCTTAACAAAATGTTTATATTTATTCTAAATAAATCTGCAAGCAAATCACCAGACATTCTCACTCTTTTATTTGCATAATGATCTTTATCAGTTAAGCTGTTAGTATTTTCTTTTGCAATAAAAAATTGTTTTAAAAATTTACATAGAGAAATAGCTTTTTCAATTCTATGTTCTTTCTTTAATCCAATATGGGGCAGAAAATAACTATCTAATCTTTGTTTCACTCTATCTAATATTTCTTTTTTAGTTCCTTGAAGAGATGTTCTTTCAGCTATAAGCATCATAGCTTCTTCTTCATTAGTAATATTAGCATACTCATACAGATTAACAATTAAACTATCATTCTCTTTGCCGACGTATTTTGCAATATCGCTTTCTTTAGTAAGACCTAATGCTTTTAATATTATTACTAATGGAATATTCTTGAATCTAGAGAAACTGACTTCTACAATTCCTTCTTTATTATCAGTAATAGAAATTGGAATTCTATAACTTCCCCTTTTTGAAAATAGTCTAAGTATTATTTCTCCTCTTGGACTTTCTATGAAAGGTTGATTCTCAGCAAGATCTTCTGCCATTACTATAACTCTTTCATTTCCATTGATAATAAAATATCCTCCAGGATCTTTAGGATCTATATATTCATTAACTAATTCTTCTTTGCTTAGATTATTTAAATTGCATACTTTACTTCTTACAATAACAGGCATTCTTCCTATTTCCACTTCATTGCTATCTATTTGTCCTCCTTGTTTTATAGTTATTTCAACTTGTATTGGTGCAGAATAAGTTAACCCTCTAATTCTAGCTTCGCTCGGCATTATTAAATGACTACTTCCGTCAGCTTCAAAAATATCAGGTCTTCCAAATTTAATTTTCCCTAATTTAATTTCAATATCTTCACTATTCATATTTTCATTTAATTCATCTATAATTTCCTGCATTCTATGTTCTATAAAATTATTAAAACTGACAATATTTGATTCTATAAGACTATGATCTTCTAAATATTTTTTAACAAGCAGATGCTCTTCTTTCATTTGTGAATTTTCAAGTTTCATTATATTGATACAACTCTATAATAAGAAAAAATTTTATTAGTTTCCTCATCTTTTCTTTCAATTTTAACAATTTCTCCCACTTTAAAATCTTGAGATAATGCAGCATCGATAATTTTAATTTTAGGCAATTGCAAAGTAGAAATATTTAACTCTTTTAATAATTTATCAACTTCTTCTTGATTTAATTTAATATGTTTAGGTTGTAGAGCATGCATTTTATTAGGACTTGGACAGTTAATTGAAAGCAATAATTTATATAATGGCCTTAACAACTTATCAGACATTAAAATATCTAAAAAAAGCTTTATAAAGCTTTCTATTCTAAAGAGCTACAATTGAAAAGAATCTCATAAATATTTATATATAAGATACTGTTCTGAAAATGTATAATTTTCATTTTAATTCTATATCTTATTTATTTTATAAATATTATCTTCAAATCCTATTCTATAATCTTCCTATTTGTTTTATATAATTTTTTAATTCAATTTGATTAATTATTTTAAGAAGAAAAATAATGGAACAAAAATAAACAAATTATTAATTCATTAAAAATTAATAATCAGATAAAATATAAACTAATTGTAGAACCAAAAGAAATAATTCAATTATTAATAACTTACAAAGAGAGTTTCATAGATTTAATAGTAAATAAAACTATTGAGATGTGGGAAATAAAATAAAAATAGTTTATATTTTCGCTCTTCTTAATAAATTGGCATTTGTAATTACGGTTATTGATGATAAAGCCATGGCAATTTCTGCTACAACTGGATGTAAAATTCCTGCAACAGCAAGGGGGATTGCAATAGTATTATATGCAAAGGCCCAAAAAAGATTTTGTTTTATTTTTCTAAATGTAGCTTTAGATAAATTAATAGATTGAACAACACCAATTAAAGAACTTTTAGCAAGCACGATATCACCAGATTCTATTGCAATATCTGTTCCAGAACCCATAGCTATTCCTACATTGCTTTGTTTAAGTGCTGGAGAATCATTTATCCCATCTCCAACAAAAGCTACCATTCCTTTTTTTTGTAGCTCTTCCACTTTTTTTACTTTATATTCTGGCAAAACATTTGCTATTACCTCATTTATTCCAACCTGATTTGCTATAGCCCTTGCAGTTCTTTCATTGTCTCCAGTAATCATAACTGTTTTATATTTCTTATAATTTAAAATCTTAATAGCCTCTTTAGAATCTTCTTTTAATGAATCTGCAACTGCAATAACTCCAATAATATTTTTATTTTGTGCAATGATCATTGTAGTTTTCCCTTCATTTTCAAATTTAGTTATCTGGTCTTCTAATTCTTTAAAATTAATTCCTCTTTCTTCCATTAAAGTTCTATTTCCGATTATTAGCTCTTTATCAGAAATTTTTCCTTCTATACCTCTTCCTCTTAAAATTTTAAATTTATTTATTTTAATATATTTTTTTAAATTAGCTTTTTCTACTATTGCTTTTGCAATTGGATGTTCACTTAATTTTTCTAAACTCCCAGCAATTTCTAATAATTTATCTTTTTTTATTATAGAATAAATATCTGTAACTTCTGGTTTTCCTTTTGTTATAGTTCCTGTTTTATCAAAAGCAATTATTTTTATTTCTTTCATAGTCTGGATAGCTTCACCTTTTCTGATTAAAATTCCTTTTCTAGCTCCAATTCCTGAACCAACCATTAACGCTGTTGGAGTAGCTAATCCCAAAGCACATGGACATGCTATAACAAGAACTGAAATTGAAACTCCAATAGCTTTACTAACATCATTACTAAATATTAACCATCCAATAAAAGTTAATATTGATATTATAAGTATCGATGGAACAAAAATAGAAGTTATTTTATCTGCTAATTTTTGTATTGGTATTTTGCTACCTTGTGCTTCTTCTACTAATTCTATAATATGTGCTAGAAAAGTATCCTTTCCTATTTTAGTAGCTTTTACATATAAAATACCATCTTGATTTATTGTAGCACCAATTACATTATCTCCTTTTAGTTTATCAACAGGCATACTCTCTCCACTTATCATAGATTCATCAACACTACTCTCTCCTTTGAATACCATTCCATCAGTAGGAATTTTCTCTCCTGGTTTTATAATAATCAAATCTCCAACTTTAATTTCTTCAATATTAATTTCTATTTCTTTATCTCCTTTTAATATTCTAGCTTTTTTTGCTCCAAGTTCAAGTAATTTTTTTATTTCTTGAGATGCTTTTCCTCTAGCTTTTGCTTCTACATATTTTCCAGTTGTAAAAAAAGCCATGATCATAGCAGCTATTCCAGAATAATCTAAAACTAATCCTGTAAAAGATAAAATCCCAGTAATATAAGCAATTATCGTTCCAAGAGCTATTAAAGAATCCATATTAAAGTAAAAACTAAACAATCCTCTAATTCCAGATTTAATAGTATCAAATCCAAAAATAAAAATGACTGGAAAACCTAGAATAATACTTATAATTATAGAATAACTCATCAGCGAATATCCAAAAATTCTTTCAGATAGCATTATTATTGAAATAGGAATTGTAAATATCCAACTCCAAATAAGTTTATTTTTCCAGCTAACTATTTCTGCATCTTCAACTGGTTTTTCATGATGATGTTTGAGTTCCATTATTCTATTTTAATAACTTTATATCCTACTTTTGCAACAGCTTTTTTTAAATCCTCTTCTGAAACAAAATCTTCTATTTCAATTATCCCTTTTTTTAACATTAAACTTACATTAGCATTATTAACTCCCTTTACATTTTTTAGACTTCTTTCTATATTTGAAGCACATGAAGCGCAATGCATCCCTTCAATATTTAATTTTAATTTTCTCATATTAATCCTCCTTTCATTTTACTCCTTCTGTATAAACAGATATTATCCCAAATCTTCTTTGTTTTATATTCTTAAATTTCTTTTCTTCAAATAATTCTTTATATTCTTTTAAAGTATAAGTTTCTGAATTTCCAGGTTCTAAATTATGAAATATAAAATTCCCAATTTTACTAAAACTCAAATCACTAATAATTAATTTTCCATTTTTATTTAATAAAATCTTGATTTTGTCAATTAATTTTTCTTGATTAGGTAAATGATGAAAGGTATCTTCTATAAATATATAATCAAAATAATTTTTCTTATATTTTAATAAAACATTTTTTACATTTCCCAATTTTAAAACGGCGTTATTTCTTAATTTTTCTCTAGCAATTTTTAACATATTTTTTGATAAATCTATTCCATATAATTTTAAACTTTCATCCTTAGATAAATCATAAAGTAAATTTCCTGTTCCACATCCAATATCTAAAATCTTAGAATTTGCTTTTACATCAGCTAATTTTAAAGTATTTTTAACTCTATAATCTTTAATCTTCCTAAAAATACCTCTATCATATATTTTCGCAATTTTATTAAAAAATTTTAAATTTGATTCTTCTAATTTATATTCCATTTTCTTAAATTTTATTTGTATTTTTTATCTATTATTTTATAGCATATCTTATGATATCTAAATTACAGCTTTTATGATTTTTACACCATTCTTCACATTTTTTAGCTGTTGCTAATTTTCTGTAAGCTAACTTACATTCTTTACAATAATAAATTTTCTTTTCTTTATCTTTTATTACCATCTATCTTTTCTTCTTAGTATTTTCTAATTGTCTAGCAAGCCAAATTATGAAAAGAACTAGAGCTATTACTATTAAAATCCAGATTGTTAGTCCAAATAACATCATAGTCCCAAATCCTCCTCCATATGTCCAGTTCATCATATTTCCCATCATACTTCCATATCCCCCATATCCCATCATTCCAAATCCACCAAAAAAGAAAAGTAATATCACAGCAATAACTATTATAACTATTATTTGATTATCTTCCATTTTTACCTCCTTTCATAGTTTTTATTATACGAATACAATAAAGAGACATATGTTTTTCAATAATTTCCATTAAAGGTTTAATTGTATCCTTATTTAAAGAATAATATCTATATTTATTATCAATCTCTGATTTTACAAATCCGCATTTCTTTAGTCTAGATAAATTATGAGAAACAATAGTTTGATCCATTTTTAATTCTTTGACTATTTGAGAAACATTTTTTTTATCTTTTCTCAAGAGATTTATTATCTTTAATCTAGGTTCTGATATTAGAGTCCCAAAAAACAATTTATAAGATTCATATAATTCTTTTTTACTGAATCCTTCATTACGACATTGTTTTAATATGTTCTTATTTATCATATGAACATACAATACATATAACTATTTAAAGTTTTATATTTTATATCATATAATTAGTATTTTATCAAATTTTTAGCTTTTTTGCAACTATCAATCTTATAACCTCATCATAAACAAATTCAGTTTTTTCTATACTTAATAATTTATTATTTTTTATTAATTGATAAGTTGTATTGAATCTTATTGAAAAAAGTAACTTTGGGATAAAAGAAGTTATTCTCATAACAAATGCTCTTAATCTATTATCAGAATAAACATATTCTAAAAAATACAATCTTGCATTAGGTTTTGCAACTCTTATCAATTCATTAAGAGCTAGCTGTTCTATTTTTTTAGGAATAACACATAAAACAAAAGTTGCAACTATATTATCAAAAGTATTATCTAAAAAATTAATATTTATTATATTCATTTTTCTAAGCTTAATAACCGCTTTACTCAATTTTACTCTTTGTCTAGCAACACTTAACATTTTAGCAGAATTATCAAATGCAGTAACCAAAATATTATTTGGATAATATACAAAATTTCTCCCAGTACCACATCCAGCTTCCAGCACTTTCCCGCTTAGGTTAAACAGTATTTTCTTCCTTATTTTTTCATACCTTGTTTTCTCGAAATGCTCATCTAAAAAGTCGTATACTTTTCCTCCAAAAACATATGCAAGTCCTTCCATCTTATTTTTTTGAAATCTCTTTATAACTTATCAAAAGAATTAGAAAAACTAATATCTGGATTTCTATTCCACCAAATGGAAGAGAAGCAAAACTAAAACTTATTCCGATCAAACTTAATATCAAAGGAAAGATTCCCGTAACACATAATGGACAAACTCCAACAATTAAACCTCCAACAGCCCCTGCCCCAGCAATTTTTAATCCATTACATTTTCTCCTTTCTTTATATTTTATATAAATTAAGATACTATTAACTGAAATTAAAATTCCAATAATTAAAGTTAAAAATAAAGACATTCCAAGTTTTAACCAATTAATAGTTTTAATATAAATAATAATCAACGGAATTGTTTTGTAAAAACCACTTAATAAAAAATTCAAAAACAAATACCCCAAAAAAATTATAAAGAACCAATAAATATAAGGTTTTCTAAATATTTCTTTCATTTTATTCTTATATTATTTAACATTAAGTTTTCCAAATCCCATTCCCATACTGCATGAAAAAGCATAAGTTCCTTTAGAAAGTGCTGGTAGTTCCAAAAAATCATTACTAGTCTTTAGATATTTAGAATATTTTTTTCCATTAATATTGAAAACTGCTGATCTTAAACATCCATAAACAGAATCATCAGCACTAATTTTTATAGGCTTCCCAGCTTCAGCATACGCATCTTCATAATTATATCCTTTCTGACTTAAAACAATTTCTTGTGCATTATTATTATTCTCATCTGAAATTGTATTTCCCGTATCTATATTATTATCACTAGAAAAAACAAACCATCCTCCAGCTAAGATTAAAATTAATATCATAACAATGGAAGTACTATTTTTCATTTTCATATTATAATTTTATATTATTTATACTTATCCAAACACTCCGCTTCTCGGCCCAAATATCATTAACCAAATTGTTAAATTTATTAATACAAAAGTTATAGCAAAAGTTGAAAATTGATCTTCTTTTATTTTTCTTTCTTCAGATTTCATTTCTTTATAAATCATATAATTTAAAGAAAATAATATTACTGCAGAAATTATAAAAACTATAATCATTGATAAAATTAAATGATCATTAAATAACATAAAAGCTGTCATTGCTCCCATTAATCCTCCCATAAATCCAGCCATTATTCCTTCTATAACTCCCATTATACCGCAACATTTTCCATTCCAAATTCCTAAAGATATTCCTATAACCATTCCAAATAAACTACCAACAAACATTCCATTTGTTGAAGCCACTAAAAAACCAGGAAGAAAACCACTAATCATCCCCATAGTCATTCCTATCATCATTCCTGACATACACGCAAATTCTTTGTAAGCTTTTATTTGTCTTATTGTAGGTATAATCAGACTATAACTTAACGCAGCAAAAAATAAAAAATATCCTCTATCAATCATAAAATTGTTTATATATTTAAATTTAAAATAATATAAAATTCCTAATATTACAAAAGAAGTAATTAGAGAATAAAATATAGATTTAATTAATTCTCCTTCTACTCTACTTCCATTTAATTCTTTCTTAAATTCTTTGAATGACATAATTTAGCAAATATCAATAGGTATAAAAAGGTTTTTCTAAAACTAGTTTCATTAAAATCTTTTTTATTACTAAAAAATCTCTCTCCTAATAAAAAACTATTCAAATAAATAAAATATTAAAAAACTAAAAGATAACAATAATAAAGCAACAACTAATAAAAAAATGGAAATTTTTTATTCTCCTTTTTACTATTTCTTTTTTGATAACCACAAGATTCCCCATATAAGCACCAAAGTTGCCCAAATATAATTTAATGATCCAGGCCATTGCATAAGCTCTGTGAGAGCTAATAAAATACCAACAACAACTGCTCCTCCACCCATAACTTCTCTTGATAACATTACTTCACCTCTCCTTTTACATTAATAAAGAGTAATTATTAAATCTTCTTTTCCAGAGATTTATATATTATATTATCTAAATATGATCATGAAATTAAAAGATATTTTCCTAAATTTTTTTGGTGTATTCTATATTACTATTGCTATTATTGCTTTTTACGATTCTATTATAAATAAGGGATTATCATCAGTATTATGGTTTTCATATACTGTTTTTCTTTTTATTGGATTAGGAATATTATTTAGAAGTTCTTATCTTATTGGAAGTCAGCTTAACATTATTTTATTTCCTTATATATTATGGTCTATTGATTTTATTTATAGATTATTTTCTAAAGATAGTTTATTAGGAATAACAGATTATATATTTTTATCAAGACCTTTTATATCTCAGATTATAAGTTTACAGCACCTAATAATCATTCCCATATCACTTATCTCATTATATTCAATCAAATTTAAAAGAACAAATTTTTGGATTTTTAGCATAATTCAAATTATTTTCTTTTTTATCTTAACAAGAATTTTTTCATCTCCATCAGAGAACATTAACTGCGTATTTAGAAACTGCTTAATTTTTAATATACCATCATCAATTTATATTTTTTTATGGTTTATTGGTTATTTTCTTATGATATTTCTAGCAAATTTTTTTCTTATAAATATTAAATATCTTAATTACAAACATTTAAAAAAATAATTTATCTAATTTAAATTCTAAGCCTTACAATAAATTTTTAAATAAAGCTATTATTCTATAAAAATGGAAAACAAATACGTAGGATATTTATTAATAGCAATATCAATAGTTATAATTATTAACATAACTGTTTTTAGTTCATTTATTAATGATATTAATGATAATAGTTGTACAGAATTTGATTGCCCATATCATAAATCTTTTAATAAAATGAAATATCTTTCTTTTGCAACAATATCTATTATTTTAATTACGGCTTTAATATTAATTTTTTCGAAACCAGAAGAGAAAATAGTAATTAAAACTAAAATTATAGAAAAGAAAACAGAAAAAAAAATTCTAGATACTAATGGGCTAAAGCCAGAAGAAAAACAAATTTTAAAATTAATTCAAGATAGTAAGACTATTTTCCAGGCAGAATTAATAGAAAAAACTAGTTTTGGGAAAGCTAAGATGACTAGAATTATTGATAGACTTGAAGGGAGAGGTTTTGTAGAAAGAAAAAGAAGAGGATTAACAAATGTAGTTGTTTTAAGAGAATAAATCTCTATCCAGATAACTTTTTATATACTATTTTATTTAATTAATAAAAGAGATAAAATGAAATACGATTTCATAATTTTTGGTGGGACTGGTTTACAAGGTAGAATTTGTGCAAAAGATTTATTGGAATCAGGATATTCGGTAATGCTTGTAGGTAGAGATTCTTCTGGAATAAAAAATCTTCTAAAAAATAAAAAAACAGATTTTTTAAAAGTTGATCTTAGAAAATTTGATGATATAGTTCAAGCAATTGTAAAATCAAATCCAGATGTTGTTGTAAATTGTGCTGAACTTATTTTTAATATTCCTATAATGAAAGCCTGTCTAAAAACTAAAAAATCATGTACAGATTTAGGAGGATTACAATCTATTACTTCAGATCAATTTAAATTAGACAATCATTTTAAAAAATTTAATATTACTTGTATAACAGGGTGCGGTTCAACTCCAGGAATTTTAAATGTTTTAACTGTTCATGCTTTAGAGAAATTTGATTCTGTAGAAGAAATAAAATTAGGTTTTGCCTGGGATTCAAATATAAAAAAATTTGTGATTCCTTATTCTATTCAAAGTATCTTTGATGAATTTACTCAGCCTCCAGTAGTTTATCATAATGGAAAATTTATAAAAGAAGATAGAATTAATTGTATAGGAAAATATAAATTTAAAGAAGTAGGAGAGCAAACTGTTTATTGCATAGTTCATTCAGAGATATACACTTTTGCTAAATATTTTAAATTTAAAGGGTTAAAAAAAATTCATTATATGGCCGGATTTCCAGATCATTCAATTAAAGTTATCCAATCTTTAATAGAATTAGGTTTCTATTCTCAGAAAGAAATTAATATAAATGGAATAAAGATGAGACCTTTAGATTTTACGATACAAGTTTTAAAAAAAATAAAGATTCCAAAAGGATATAAAGAAAAAGAAAATTTATGGGTTAAAATTTATGGGAAAAAAGATAATAAGAATAAGTTATCAGAGATTAATTGTATAATTAAGACTATCCAAGGATGGGAAGATGCTGGAACTAATACTGGTACTGGAAGAACAATAAGTATAATTTCTCAAATGTTAAGAAATGGAAAAATAAAACAAAAAGGAGTTTATGGTCCAGAAGCAGTTATACCTCACAAAGAATTTATAAAGTTGTTAGGAGATAGAGAGATGTATGTTTACTTAGATAATAAGAGGATAAACTAAAATGAAAAAAGATGATTATATCCCTGGTTTTTTTATGCACGATTTAGTTCAAGTTATAGTTGGTTCAACTTTATTAGCTATTCCTGTTGGATTTACGACAGAAGTATGGAATTTTTCAGAACAACTCCCATTCATAAATGTATTAGGAATTTTTATAATATCATTTATTTTTATCTCAATTTTTACATATTATCATTATCATGGAGCTAGTATCAAAAAATACTGGATTATATTTACTAAAAGAGTTATTTTAACTTATATTTTCTCTTTTATAGCAGTATGTATTATTCTTGGTTTAGTTGATAAAATATCTATTATAGATTTTGTAATATCTTTAAAAAGAATAATAATTGTAACTCTTCCTGCCTCAATGAGTGCTGCAGTAGCTGATACAATAAAATAAAATTTCTTTATTAATATTTTTTATAATATTAGAGGCTCAACTTCTTTAGCCTTTTCATTGTTGTGTTTAGAATCTGCATCAGATATTAATTTTTCAATTCCCCAGATTTTATCAATTCTACCAAAAATAGTTACTTTAGATATATAAACCTCTTTTTCACTTATAATTCTTTCAGTAGCAATATGTCTATATTGTAAAGTAACCTCATGTGGAGGTGAATAATAAGTCCAAACTTCACTTTTTCTATTACCAGAATATTTAGTAGGATGTAAAATGTCATGACTTATTAATTCTATATCTTTTAAACGAGACAAAAAATTAATAAAAGATTCTTTATCATAGAAATCATTATTATCACCATTATATATTATTTTCATAATTCTGCCCATTATTATCGATTAATAAAGATTATTGTAAAACTTTATAATAAATAAAAATCTAAATATTTATTTCCCTTAACTTCTTTAGCCATAATATCAACTATATTAAACCAATATTTTACAAAAGTTCTTAGATAGATGTTTCCATAAATACTAGCTATCTGCCTGTCTCCCAAATATCCATTCTGTTATAAATAAATTAATATTATAAATTTATTAGTTCAACTTCTTCTTCGTGCACCGAACCATTTAGTCATCTATCTCAAAGAAGCACTACACCAAAAGCTCATTAATCATTCAGTTTATTTAGGAGATTTAATCCTAAAGATTAACTTCCAACTTTTTCCTATGTAATATTAGAATTTAAACAATTTTTCATAATCTTTGTGGTTCATCCAATCAAGAATAACTGCTATAATTTGGACTTCTTCTGAGGGTGTTAAAACATACAACATTCTCCATCCATCTGGCAGATTATAAATCCAAAGATTATTTATTCCATATTTTTGAATAATTGATTTTGGAATAAGATTCTTCTTTACATTTCTGCCTGAGAAAGCATCTTCTTGTAATGTGTTAATTGCTCTAACAAGCGACTTTCTAATTGGGTCTGCTTCATTTAGTTCATTGAATGATTTCTCTAGGCTTTCATCAACAAATACAACTTTTTCAGGTTTCATAATTTTATAGCAGGTCTATCCTTTATTTTTTTGAAAAACTCTGGGTTCCAGATATATACAACATAACCCTCTTTATCATAAACTATTTTATACACGCTTTCTAGATATTCTATTATTACCTGAAAAGTTTGCCACATTACTTTTTTAGGTAGATTTTTGAATAAATCTGTTTTTTTGTATTC
>ERZ1292623.923-Hain-H51-01um-R1-923-length-29463-cov-5_pt1 | contig 29463 bp, 42 predicted proteins | sample MGYA00564398_ERZ1292623 | MGnify/ENA primary metagenome ERZ1292623 (study PRJEB36523, sample SAMEA6512633) | groundwater metagenome | collected 2019-01-07 | study: AquaDiva: Metagenomics assemblies of 32 groundwater samples | reverse complement strand
ATGGCAAGAACAAAAGAACATATCAACCTTGTATTCATCGGTCACGTAGACCACGGTAAATCTACCACTGTCGGACGATTGCTGTACGACTCTGGCAACGTTGACGAACAGAGCATGAGAAAGCTGAAGGAAAAAGCTGAACAGCTTGGTAAAAAAGGATTCGAATTCGCCTTCGTTATGGACACTCTGAAGGAAGAGCAGGAAAGAGGAGTAACTATCGACTTATCTCACAAGAGATTTGAGACTCCAAAATACTCATTTACCATTATCGATGCTCCAGGGCACAGAGACTTCATCAAGAACATGATCACTGGAGCTTCTCAAGCTGACTGCGCAGTATTAGTAGTTGCAGCTAACGACGGAGTTAACGCGCAGACTATCGAGCATTTGAGATTGAGTAAGATTTTCGGCGTAGGACAGTTGGTTGTTGCAGTTAACAAGATGGACATTTCAGGAGTAGATCACAAGGAATCACGATACAAAGAAGTAGTGGAAGAAGTAAAGAAGCACGCAGCTCAAGCAGGATGGAAAGTTGATACAGTACGATTCTTACCTATCGCTTCCTTGCCTGGCGAGAACATCACCAAGAAATCTGACAAATTGTCATGGTGGACTGGCGATACTTTGTTAGATGCTATCAACAAGTTTGATGTTCCTCAAAAACCAACCAACTTGCCTTTACGATTGCCTATCCAGGATGTCTATAACATCACTGGTATCGGTGTAGTTCCTGTCGGAAGAGTTGAAACCGGAGTTATGAAGATAGGCGACAAAGTCATGGTTGTACCTGGACGGGAAGGAAAAGGCATAGGTGGAGAAGTTAAGACCATCGAGATGCACCACGAAGTTATTCCTGAAGCTATGCCTGGCGACAACGTCGGATTCAACGTACGAGGTATCGCTAAGAAAGACATCGCTCGCGGAGACGTTTTAGGTCACGCTGACAATGTTCCTACCGTCGCAACCGAATTCACTGCGCAAGTGGTTATCATGCAGCACCCCAGCGTTGTAACTGTTGGATACACACCAGTATTCCACATCCACACTGCACAAGTTGCTTGTCAATTTGTTGAAATACTCAAAAAGATCAACCCAGCTACAGGGGCAGAAGTTACTGAGAACAAAGACATCTTAAGAAATGGTGATGCTGCAGTAGTCCGCTTAAAGCCAATGCAGCCATTGGTTATTGAAAAACACAGCGTCATCCCGCAGATGTCCAGATTTGCTATCCGTGACTCAGGAGTTACCGTAGCAGCTGGTATGTGTATGGATGTTGTCAAGAAACAGATGTAATTTTGTTTTTTATTTTAACATCTTTTCAATTCAACAAATCAACAAAAAAAATTAAGCACGGTAAACAGGCTATGTTTATCGTGTAGCACAACACTATGACCCAACGAGCCAGAATCAAATTAGCCAGTACGGATATAGATCGCTTGAATAAAGTGTGTTTTGATATCAAGGATATTTCTGATAAAACTGGAGTAAAATTGTATGGTCCTATTCCCTTGCCTACTAAAAAGCTGAAAATTGCTACTAGAAAATCTCCCTGCGGCGAAGGGAAAGCTACTTGGGAAAGGTATGAAATGCGGGTTCACAAGCGCATGATTGATTTAGCTGCCGATGAAAGAACTCTACGATTAGTGATGAGGGTGCCTATTCCGGAAGGATTGAATATTGAGATCGAGATGGTTGATGCTTAGTTTTTATTATGCAAAGAAAAAGCAGAAAGAGCCGGCCCTTTGGTCCTTTAGGGCGTGGGAGGATGTCAATTAAAATTTAAAGCAATTAAGAATAAGTTTTTACTCTTCGTCTTTATCTTCAGCAGCGTCTTCTTCACGCCTGATAACTTTCACTGCATCCATCTTAACTGTAATAGGGATAGGCACGGCTGCTTCCAATAATTCTACCACAATTTCTTCTTTCTGTTTGTTGATCCTGATGACTTTAGCGTTTTCTCGCTTGAAGGGGCCGGAAATGATTTCTACAATGTCATTCTTGCGGATGTTCATCTCGATCTTGACTTGTTCTAACATATGTTCAATTTCAGGATACGGAATTTCACTTGGCAACAAACCGCGAGCGTAAGGGACGCCTTGCAAGGTAGCTTCTGCGTCACCTTTAGAAGTTGCTTCAACGAAAATATATCCTCGCATGCCATGCGGCCTGATAACTGCAAGAATACCTAAATTTGGCTGTTTTTGCAGCTTAGAGATGAGATAATCTACTACTTGGTCTTCTCTGTTTGCTGCTGTCCTTAATCCGTATATTTGCGTTGACATGGTTAAAATAAAAGCTGTTTTCCGAGGAAAATGATGAAGCCTAAGGCGCCAATAACCGCGATGCCTAGGCTGGTCACTTTGACGATGCTTTTGTATTCCTCCTTGGAGGGTTTTTTAGTAATTCGAAGCACACGCATGGCTTCTTTTATAAATCTTTTTACTTTCTGCGCCTTAGTGTCCTGTACTTCCATGGGTAAGAAAAACAAGGGTTAGATTTATAAAGGTTACGCTGGGAAAAGCTCATCCCCTGAAAACATGCTTCCTATTAGAAAGAAATAAATACAAGCTTTTAAAATATAGATTAAAATCACTATCTATTTGTCTCAGGAGGAAATAAATAATGGCTAAGAAATCAAAACAACCTAAGGAAATTAAGACCGTTGAACAAGGCTTACTATTACCGCCAAATATGCCGGCCATCCCTCCGGAAATGGAAAAGAAACTCAAAGCGATAAAAGACAAGTTAGACAAATTTAAGGATAAAGTTCTGGAAAAATTCGGAGATTATATTGTGGGGATCGCTCTTCTACCCCCCGAAAAACCCCAAAAAGAAGGAGAAACTCCTAAAGAAGGAGAGCAGAAGCAAGAAAAAAAAGAAGGCGACGAAAACAAAATCCAAGTTATGGTGGTAGTTGATGATACTACTTCCCAAAAGATGACTAAGGAAGAGTTATTCAACAAATTCTCATCCGCAGTGAAGCAGATAGGGGGAGAGGCAGATAAAGATATCACTCCGCAGTGCGCTCTACTTACCGACATCTGGCAGAATTGTTACGACGCTAAATATGATTTAAACCGGCTTATCTCCATGAGCGCGCCGTTGCATGATACCGGAATGCTGGCCGCGATCAAGATTGCGGAGATCCATAAAAGCATGGTCATCAAAAAGTTTGAGAAATATATTCTCAGTTATGTCCTGGCTGGTTCTTTGACCCAAGGAAAGGCAACCCCTACCTCGGATATTGATGTCTGGATCGTCATTGATGATACTGACGTTAAGAAGATGAGCAGGATCGAGTTAAAAGACAAACTGCGAGCGATCATCATCGGCATGGGAGCGGAAGCAGGTGATATGACCGGTATCAAAAATAAATTAAATATCCAAGTCTATATTCTGACTGATTTTTGGGAATCATTAAAAGAAGCAAATCCAATTATCTTTACACTGTTAAGGGATGGCGTGCCATTCTACGACCGCGGCATTTTCATGCCCTGGAAGCAATTACTGAGGATGGGCCGCATTAAACCAAGCCGGGAAGCAATTGACTTATTTATGAGCACGGGGGAGCAGAGCATCAACCGAGTGAAAGGACGCTTAAAAGAAATGGGCATGGAAGATACGTACTATGCGATCCTAACTCCTTCGCAGGCAGCGATCATGTTATACGGCTTGCCGCCGCCTACGCCGAGGGAAACTCCTGACGTACTGGAAGAGATTTTTGTCAAGAAAGAAAAGATGCTGGAACCAGAATATGTTAAGATTCTACGCAACAACGTAGATATCCGTAAGAAAATCGAGCACGGCGACAAAAAAGAATTGACCGGAACGGAATTAGACAAGCTCATCGACGATGCAGAAAAGTTTCTGAAGCGAATTAAAGAATTATTTACTGAAATCGAAACCAAACATGATGAACGAAGCATTACTATGCTCTATGACGAAGTCATGACTATCATCAGAGACGTGCTGAAACTGGAAGGCGTGGAAAAAGCGCAGGACGCGCAGCTGATAAAATTGTTTGAAGACGAATTGATCTCTACTGGAAAAATCCCGGCCAGATATTTGCGAGACTTGAATGAGATCATCGAAGCAAAGCACAAGCATGATCAGAAGAAGCTGACTAAAACAGATATTGAGAAAGCGCGCAAGGGAAGTTCAGGCTTGTTTAAGTTTTTAGTAGAATACATGCAGCGCAAGCGCGGGCAGGAAATGGAACGGGCGCGCGTTCGGGTAAAGCACGGCGAGAAGTTTGGGGAAGTAATTTTATTGGATACGATCGCTTTTGTGATTCACGACCTTGACGCGAAAGAGCAGCAAATCGAGAAAGCAGCCATCAGGGAAGACGGGGGTTTGGCGCCCTTAGAGAAAAGCAGTTTGGAAGAATTTGAAAAAGAATTAGCTAAAGCAAAATTCCCGAAGAGAGTATTTGTTAAGGAACCATTATTTGAAAGCCTGAAAGGAATCTTTGGCAGAGATGTGGAAGTATTGCTGCAGTATTGAATGAGATTAGGAGGAGAGAAAAATGGTTGAGTTTACTGAAAGCGAGATAACTACGGAACGATGGCGGTATAATAGCAGTTCACGATTGTATTTTCTGAGTACAGAAAATGATCCTCGAAGAGAGGAAAGGGGCTGCCTGGTTGCTGGTAATTTTACTAGATTTTTATTTACAAAATTAAATGATTCCCCCCTAAACAAAGGCTTACATAACGGAATTTATCTATCTTTTGGAAATGAAGTAGAAGAATGGACTAACGATGAAATTGTTTTATTTGATCCTTGGACAAAAGTGTATCAAATTGGCGCCAGACAATGGAAGCATACCGAACGAGGCATGCGATTCCGGGATCTGGATAATTCTGTTGCTCCGCATGTTTTATATCATAAAGAAAGGTTCTACACCGCACCGATAGATAATCCTGAAGAGTTTGATCCTCTCTTCAAAATTTTGGCAGAACTACAAAAAGCAAAGAAGGAAAGAAATCGAGGCGTGTGGTGGTTATAATGGCAAAGAAAAAACCAACGCTTACAGAACTGTTAGGGAATGCGCCTGAACGGCGAACGTATGAATTTAATGTAGATCCTGATAAAGTATTAGAAGAAAAAGGAGATGCGGTCTTCGTTATGCGTTTGAATGGAAATGTTGATCCAAATGAGGTGAAGCAGTTTACACGGAAGAGGAACCGCTGACTTTCACAAAATAGAGCGTAATTCTTATAAATAATCTTTAGAATGCAGTTTAGAATCGATAATTTTTTTTCTATTCGATAAACATCATGATAACTATCATAACTGAACCCTACAAACCTGTACATATTAAATCCATATTTCACCCACTTTTGAATAAATGGTTCTTCAGCAAATTCAAAGACTTTTCATTACCGCAGCTCTATGGAGTGATGGAAATCCATTCCAGGAAAAATGTGCTCATCTCTGCTCCCACTGGTTCTGGAAAAACGCTTACGGCATTTCTTTCTATTCTCAACGAATTAGTGGATTCTTCAGAAAAAAAAATTTTGGAAGATAAAGTGTATTGTATCTATGTCTCGCCGCTGAAAGCATTAGGTAACGACATACAGGTCAACCTGCTCAGACCCCTGCAGGAAATAAATGAATTGGCGGGAAGGGATTTAGGAATCAGGATTAGAGTCAGGACCGGTGATACTACTGCTGCTGAAAAGTCGAAGATGCTGCAGAAGACTCCGCATATTCTCATCACTACGCCGGAATCCTTAGCGATCATGATCAATTCTCCTAAATTCAAAGAGAAACTAACCCAGGTGCAATGGCTGATCGTAGATGAGATACATGCTTTAGCAGAGAATAAAAGAGGAGTACATATGAGTATCACCATGGAACGAATGCAGCGCTTGTCTCCAGGGATGACCAGGGTCGGCTTGAGCGCAACCATCGCTCCGTTGGAAGAGATTGCCGGTTATCTGGTCGGAAAAGATCGTGATTGTGGCATTGTGGACATCCGCTTCCTGAAAGAGATGGATCTGAAAGTTCTCAGCCCGGTGAAGAGCTTAGTGGAATCTGATTACATGCTTAAACATCGTAAGATGTACGATCTGATGAATGAATTGGTTCAAGAACATAAAACTACCCTGATTTTTACGAATACCCGATCAGCGACAGAACGAGTTGTCCATACTTTGAAGGATATGTTTCCGCAGCACTATAACCACGAAAATGTTGCTGCGCATCACAGCAGCCTGAGCAAGGAAGTGCGTTTTTCTACGGAACAAGCGCTGCGAGATGGGAGTTTGAAAGTAGTGGTTTCTTCTACCTCGTTGGAATTGGGGATAGATATTGGATATGTTGATTTGGTTATCTGTTTAGGAAGTCCAAAATCAGTGGTGCGATTTCTGCAAAGAGCAGGGAGAGCAGGGCACCAGCTGCATTCTACGGTCAAGGCTAGAATCATTGTCATGGACAGAGATGATTTAGTGGAGTGTGCGCTGCTGTTGAAATCGGCAATAGAAAAAAAGATTGACCGTGTACATATCCCTACCAATGCATTAGATGTTCTAGCGCAGCAGATTTATGGTATTGCTATCAATGAAGTGATGAATATCCATGAGATGTATCATCTGGTCACCAAGAGTTATTGTTATAAGGATTTAGAATGGAAGGATTTCTTTGAAGTGATCAGATACCTTTCAGGAGAATTTGTCAGTCTGGAGGAGCGTCACGTATATGGAAGAATTTGGTATGATCAGGAAACCGGCAATGTAGGTAAGAAAGGGAAAATGGCTAGGATCATTTATATGACTAACATAGGTACGATCCCTGAAGAAAGTTATATTACCGTCAAAGTTGGCGAACAGCCGGTAGGAAAGATCGATGAAGGATTTCTGGAAAGGCTTAGGCCTGGAGATGTGTTTGTACTTGGTGGCAATGTGTACATGTTTAAGTTTTCCAGAGGCATGACTGCGCAGGTAAGCACTTCTGTCAATAGGCCTCCTACCGTGCCAAGTTGGTTTTCAGAAATGCTTCCTTTGTCTTACGATCTGGCAATGGAGATCAACCGCTTCCGAAGATTGATGGAAGAACGATTTCAAGCCGGGAAGCCAGAACAGGAAATGTTGCAGTTTGTGCATGAGCATTTGTATGTTGATGAAAAGGCCGCGTATAGCATTTATCGTTATTTTTATGAACAGTATCAGTACAGCCAAATCCCTTCCGATCGAAAAATTGTCATCGAAACGTATGTGGATAGAGGAAGAACGTATGTTATCTTTCAGACTTTGTTTGGCAGAAGAGTAAATGATTGCTTGTCCAGAGCATTGGCGTATGTTATTGGAAAGTCACAGCATCGGGATGTAGAGATAGGAGTTACTGATAATGGATTCTATTTATCGGCAGAGCAGAACTTTAATGCACTGCGCGCCTTTGAAGCATTAAAACAGGAAAATTTCCGGGTGGTGTTAGAGAATGCTATCGAGAAAAGTGAAGTCTTAAGTAGAAGATTCAGGCATTGTGCTGCCAGAGCATTGATGATCTTACGCTCGTATATGGGCCAGACTAAGAATGCTGGAAGAATGCAAATAGGCAGTAAAATTTTGTTTAATGCGGTGAAGAGAATAAGCAATGATTTTCCCATTTTGAAAGAAGCAAGACGTGAAGTATTGGAGGATTTAATGGATTACCCTAATGCTCAGAAAGTGATTGATGAGATCATTGCTGGAAGGACAACTGTAGTAGAAGTTCATACCGATATCCCAAGTCCTTTTGCTTTTGGTTTGATTGCTGGTGGTTACAGCGACGTGATCAGGATTGAAGACAAGCAAGAATTCCTGAAACGTATGCATGAGATGGTCATGGCGCGAATTGCTTTGAAGGAAGGGAAAAATATTCTGAAAGAGAAAAGAGAAGAATTTTCCTACTCTTCATTCTGGGAGGACTTGCAGAAAAAGCAGGAAGAGGAGAAGGACTGGTATAAAGAGAAATTGAAATTACAGGTCTGGACTTTGAAGCACGTACCAGTGTATGTGAAAGAGGAATTGATCAAGCTGATTGACAATGGTTCTATGCGGAAAGAGGTGTTTGATGACTGTAAGAAGTATAAAGAGGAGATTGAAAAGGGTTGGCCGCAGGAGTTGAAAGAGTTTGTGTTATCGAAGATTTCAGTAGTTTAGTTTTAATACCTAATATTTAAAAAGTATACCCCCCTTGCGAGTAGTATAGCATGGAGTTCCTACAAAAGAAACAGATGCTGCTGGAAGTTTTTCACTGCTTGCCGGGGGATGATTATTCAGTTTCTCGCTTTAGAAAGGCGTATTTTTACCGGCGCCAGTTTGAGTATCTTGCTGAGTATGGAAATGACGGCGATGACCGCGGCTTAGTGTCTGCTCTTTCCACGGCTTTGTATCTTTCTATCGGTTTTGAGATAGGAAATGTGTATGCAGATTCAGAAAGGGGGTTGGAGCATATCCCTGCACAGTTTTTGTCCGAAGTTTTGCCGGGGAATTTTAAGCAAGATTTGTGTGCGGCAGCTCACAATTTAAGCGAGCACACCATTAAGATTTTTTTTGAATCACTAGACTGGGCAAAACTTGATTATCAAAATCCAGAAAAATTACAGTGGGCGGTTTCTGAATCTCTCCACAATTATGCCAGAATAGCTACAGTTGGAACGGATTTTTCACCACCAGAGCCGCCAGAGGTTGCTTCGTCCCTTCCGGTAAAAAAGAAAAGGAAGGGATGGAGAAAGGATCAACCTAACACATTGCGCTCTTTGGATTTGATGGTAGTTGAAGATGGGAAGACAAATGGTGATAGTGGAAAGTCTGCTGTAGAGTAAAAGCCAGAATAGTCTTTAGTTTTGAAGTTCTTCTTCCAGTTGGCTGATAGCAACTGTGTCCCGCAGTTCTTCAGGAATATTAAAGATCTCACAGAGAAGGGTATGGTATTTGGCCGCATTTTCTTCATCTTGCATCTCTTTCAAGCAGGCATTTAATTCTAGGTGGGCTCTTTTTTCCGCTTTTCTAAAGAGGCGCTCTGCCACTCGGCGTAATTGCCGGCCAGGGCATTCTCGAAGAAGATTTCCCCCTCTCAGTCGGGTATAGCCCATGACTCTGATTAAACTTATTTGCTCTTCTCGATTTCTGGGGATAATTCCGTAGTCCAGGATTTGATACGCTTGGTTAAGGTTCATGGTAAGCTTTATCGGTATTGGGGAAATAATCTTTGGTAAATAGATAAGGTATCATTGCGTTCATTTCTCCTGACCATTTCTTCTAATGCTTCTTTTAGTGGTGCTCCTGCTGCTAATTCTACCGTCATATCACAGACATGATGCCTCGGATGAATCTTTCCTTCTTCCATTAAGGTAGTGATGCGTTCTAATATGGCTGGGGTGATATATTGTGGTACTCGCACTGAGATGCGCAGGATTTTGTTTTGATAAATCATTTTTCTTTCGCCTCTTCCAATAGCTTTCGGACCGCAAATTCAAATAGATGAGATTTATTCCTAAAAGAACCATCTCTGATCCTTTCTTTTAGCTTGAGCATGATTTCTTGTTCTATGGTAATGCTGGTCTGGATTTTCATGATATATTATGATATTTTAGATTAGTTCTTTATAAAACTTCTTAATTTTGTAACCTAAATGTAGTAAATCAAAAGGGTATTAAGTCGTAGCGCTCTAGGAAATTCTTCATTCTTATACTTTTCTGCTTTTCTATGTCTTTCATCTTTGCAATGAATTTCGGCTTCAATTCAGGTTCCATGATCTGACTACTATTGACAGACTTTAAATGATTTCCTAAATTTTAAACAACCTTCCCAACAAAAATATTATGCTTGTCCCGCAGAATCTTTACTTTGACGACCTTGCCTTCTTTAAACGGACAGCTTGGGATAGAAATGTTCCTCTCTTTCGCTACGCCAATAGAAGAGTTAGGGAAGCGGTCAGGACACTTTACCACCACAGAAACAATCTCGCCTTCTTTGAATGGTTTAGGTAGATCTTTAGTCTTTCTGATGTTAAAATCGTCTTTGTTCAATTTCAGTTTAATATCGTATTTCTTTTCCCATTCATCCAGCAGGGCATAGAACTTGTCCCAGGAAATCTCTTCAGCAGGAATCCTGCCGGTCTTGTATTTGAGAAAATTCTGTATTCCCAAAATTGGTTTCACTTCCAGCGATTTGATGAATTGGATGATCTTCTCCATCTCCTCTTTGTTATAGCCTTGGGTTAGAACTGGCGCGACAATGACTTTGAGCTTTTTAGAAGCATAGGCAATGACTTCTTTGACCTGCTTGACGTTATAGCTCTTTGTTCCGGCGATCAATTTGGCTTTTTCTTGATCAATGGCGTCTAAGGAAAGGTTTAGCTGCAGTTTGCTATATTTGGCGATGCGGTCAATCATCTCTTTGTTCAAAAGCGTTCCGTTGGTGTCGATAGAGATGGTGTGCACATTTTCCATGACTTGGAGATCTGCAAATAAATTTTCCATGTCGGCATAGAGGAATGGCTCACCTTGCACGCCGATATGCACTTCGACTGGTTCAGCGACGAATTCGATTACTTTTTGTAATTTTTCCACTAAATAATCTTTTTCTACCACAAAATCATGCTTCTTGCTGGAAAGTCCTTCAGAGATGGAACAATAAATGCAATCAAGATTGCAGGAAGTCACTGGTTTGATCTCGATGATGGAAGAATTTCGGTAGACGATGCCGAAAGCGACGTTGCCGATCAAAGGAATGCCGGAATTTTGGTGGATGTAGGTTACCGGATTGCCAGTAAGCTTGTTTTTCAACTGTTCAAAATATTTTGCTAAAAGGAATGAGAATTTGGTTTCTGCTTTCTCCTGATTGATTTTTGCAAATTCAATGCTGTTATGGTCTGGAAGGGAGAATTTGTCTATTTTTTCAACTTCTTTTCTAGGAATTAATGTGTAGAACAATCTAAGCAAGGTAACTTGAAGATATTCTCCTTTATCATGGAAGGAGAGAGTGCTGTAATGGAGGGTTGCCATTTTATTGTGGGAAGAGGAGATGATCTAATGAAAGACCGCAGCGTTGGGGGTGTTGAAGTTTTTCTATTGGGGTTTCTACCATCTCATAAGAAGTTGAAGTAGAAAAGTCTAAAACATGAACCGGCCATTTTGGTTGTAATATTGGTTTAAATGGTTGTTTTTTTCTGTATGAAGAAATAATATTTTCTAAAAATAAACTATTCATTGACTCAGGCAAATTGGTCTTTTCATCCTCTTGGCAAGAAGTAATAACTAACCCCTTTTCAGGTAGAAGGCTAGGGGTGAATATTGGAATACAGCTCCCAGAATAACAGGTATCATTAATGAAAATAAATTGTCCAACAGAGCTGATCAATTTTCCTAACTCTTCATATTGTAATGGTATTTTTGTAGGATAAATTTTTCCTTTGTTCCCGTGGCCGGAGTAAACAATGACGACTTTTTGACCTTTTATCTTATTGAAAAATGATTCTATTTCCGTTTTAATGTTATGATGTGATCCGTAAAACAAGTTTATTCTTGTTTGATCAAAGAGTGCCTCATCTACTAGAAATTCTTTTATTCCATTAATGTCTGCAGCGAATCTCTCTTCATCTCCCGCAATCAACAACGCATACGCGTTTTTCATTACCATAATATCCTATTTTGCCCATATTTTATAAATCTTACAGTTGGCATAACTAACGGGTGGTGAAAAAGCAGAAACTAAATCAAGCACGGGGTTTCCAGAAATATTTATAAACTTCTCCCACAACTAATAAGAACATGCAAGAAACGGTTAATGTTAAAAAGATGGGGCAAGAAGTTCTCCATCAGTTGGAAGAGTTTAATAAAAGAATATGGGATGCCATCTCCTTTAGGATGATCCATTCCCTGATGAGCCAAGAACAAGTATTAAAAGATTCTTACCAGAAAACCCAAGAATATAGGAAACAACGCTGGGAAAGAGCGTTAAAACTGGCTCATGGAAGCAAAACAAAGGCCTATCAGCTTCTTGCTTCAGAAAATTTTAATTGAATGTTGGCCATTTAATAACATTAATGTTTAATTCTTTACAAGTTTTCTCAAAAGCAATGTCTCTAACCACTACGATATTAATTTTAAGTTTCCAAAATCCGTAAATTATGGGGATATCTTCATCATTTAAATTATGCTTTTGTCCTATTTCTTCCACGATCACAATATCTTCTTCAACAACAACGGCTAGTGATTTTTCTATCATAAATTCTTCAAGAATCCTGTCATTTTTTGTATTAGCCTTCTCCTCCGAATAATTGTATTTATTTATCAGAACACCTTTAGCTTCTCCGATACATTGATGAAGTGTGCAAAGAAATTTATCCGGGAATGAGTACCCTCTTTTCTGAAAATATTCCTTAGCTTTTGGATAAAGAATTAAATCAACGAGAACATTAGCATCTAAACCATATTTGGTGAACATATCCCCTATAACGCCGCTGCTGCTCAAAACAACCCTCTTTTTAGTCATCATGAGCTAACCGGTAGCATTTATATATAAAATTTTACTTGCGCTACTGTATACTAAATCATCAACAAAGTTTTAAAAGAACAGAAACTCTCAACTTGAATGGGGGCAGATGCTATACTTTCACCGGTCATTACTCATTCCACCATGGACAATATAAAGATAACGCTCGAGACCTTGTACGATATGCTGCGCAATGAGAAGAAAAAGGAGGATCTGCAGAAGCTGGATCAGGCCTTTTTCTTTGATGTAGTAAGTTATCTGAGAGGAAAGCAAGCTCTCTTGGAGATGAAGAAGGAAGGTGAAAATATCTTTGCTGCTGGGGAAAAGGAGAAGCTGGAGTATGAGCTGCGCAGTATCAGGCGGATTTTGAAGGAGTTATACGAAAAGCGTGAGAAGAAAATTATCGATATCGCCATGAATAAAAGCAGGACTGGTTCTGATATTATTGATACCAGCGCCATGCTGCGGGAAGAGAAGGATTTTTATGCGCAAATTCTCCAGAGCTTGGATCATTTTAGACGCGGAGTGTTATTGAATTTATTCAGAGCTGAATTGCCCTCTGTCTACGGAGCGGTGCAGCGTGTCGATTTGAGCTTGGAACAAAGGAAGGAGCAGATCAAGGCAGAATTGCTGCAGCAGAGTGAGCAAGAGGAATCAGAACCACAAAAACCAGTAATAATTAAAACTAAAATACGTTTCACTCATCCCACCCCCAGTTTCGTCTGGAAAGACATGAAAGTCTATGGGCCATTTGATGTGGGTGAAGAGACAGAAATATTTCCGGAAGTTGCGGAGCTGCTGGTGAGGAAAGGAAGGGCGGAGAAACTTTAATTCAGTCGTCAATTATTTAAAAAATAACTTAATTCTAAATAAAGCCATGCTCAAAAAAATCATTACTGCCGACAATACCGAAACCTTCATGAATGAAGTAGTTGGCGAAAGTTATCATTCACAGACTGGAGCAGTGGAAGAAGCGTTAAAGAAGTATGCTATCCCATGCAAGATTAAAGAATTAGCGAAAAACGGAAAAATACGAATCCTGGACGTCTGTTTCGGCTTAGGCTATAATTCGGCCATGGCTATCAGTGTCGCTCTTGAAGAAAATCCTGATTGTGAGATTGAAGTAGTTGGTTTGGAATATGATACCAACATCATCTCCAATATCCAAGAAGTCAATCCGCCGATTGCTTTTTTTGCCAATTACAAAAGATTAAACCCAAAAAAACTACAGTTCAAAGAAGGGAAGGTTTCCGTAAAAATTCTTCTAGGAGACGCTAGAGAAACCTGTAAAACGTTACCGGAAAATTATTTTGACGCTATCTTCTTTGACCCCTTTTCACCGAAAACAGCTCCAGAGATGTGGCAGGAATCTTTCTTTGCATGGATGCATCGCGTCCTGAAAGCATCTGGAATCCTGGCAACCTACAGCTGCGCCAGAATAGCGCGGGATAACATGAGCAAGGCCGGACTGCTGTACGATGATGGACCTATTGTTGGAAGGAGAGGTCCGGGAACGATTGCCACAAAATGGATTTGAACTAAAGATTTTTAAAATAACTACATTCTGATGCTGCATGCTTGATAAAAATAGAGTTTGGACAAGGAACATAATATTAGAAGAAATTACTAAAGAGGAATTCAGGACTATTGAGCCGTTCTGGGGCAACTGCGCAAATATCCCTTTCTTAGATGAAACCTATGCTCGGATATTCAATCCAGTGGCAGCGAAAAGTTATGAAGATTTGATTCAGAAATTTTGTGTGCATCCTCTTGCATTACGTCTCAATGTTCGTGGAGGAAAGCATTGGTACCACATTCCTAAGAGAGGGATCTCTCCAGAGATCGCATCGAACATTGCCCAGCTGGCCTATAATGATAAACTGCAAACTAATAATTTCGAAATGAAGTTTCAGTCCTATCAGCAGGATGCTTATGGCGCTCAACAGCGGGCTCTCATTTCTTTTGCGAGGAAAGGAAACTCTATCATTGGCTATAAAGTTCGCGTTCATCGCAAGAATCGTGGACTTTTTGATTGTAGAATAGAAAGTCCTTTTCCATTTATATCTGCGATTTACAGGCCCGAGTAAATCACTTCTTCTTATTCCTTCCTCGCTTCTCCACTAACTGAAGTCGGGAAAGAACATCTTCTGCATAATCGTACTCTTCTTGATACCCTTCTAACACCTGTTCAAATATTTTCGGATAAAGATCAACATGGGTAGTTTCCAAAGCGCGATCAAGTAAAAATAAATCTACAGCTTTATCTTCTACTTTTTCCGAGAAGAAAGATAATCCAAAATCGATGAAATTTACTTCTCCGCTTTCCTGATGCTTGATCATGTTGGAAGTGGTCAAATCACTATGAATAATATCTGCTTGATGCAGTTGTCCAATGCGCTGTCCGATCTCTTTGGCTAAATGTTCCGCCTGTTCAGCGTTCTGCTGTAGGACTTCCTTCAGGGTATTTCCGGGAACAAAATCTATCACGATGGACATTCTCTTATCGGAAAATTCTCTCAAATGAGGTGCAGGGAACTGCAAGTCTTCCAGCTTCTGCAGGACTTTTGCTTCTCTTCTGGTTCTGAATTTGCGCAAGGATTCATCTAGTTCAGGATGGCGATATGCTTTTGCAATCCTTTCCTTGATAACAGCAGCATTATCCTGGTACAGTTTTGCTTCCGCGCCTTGAGCTATCAGCTTCATAATCACCAAAAATAATATTGTGGTTTATAAACTTTTACTGGTTTCCATTCTTGTTTTTTGAAATCCCAGCGAGCATCAATTCCACCGTCTCCATCTTTATCTATTGTTTTTTCGATAAATTCCCCTCCGGCGTTATAATCGTATCTGGTAATATGATCTATTTTTCCATCGTCATCAATGTCGCTGGAATGCCGTACCAATCTCCATCGGTTATCGTGAACTTCATCTTCTACTATCTTTCCGTTTTTCCAGGTAAAATCATAACGCATATGCAATTCGTCTCCATGAAAGTGATTCATTCTTACCGGTTCATTATCAATATTGTAGATGAAGATAAAAGTGTCATAGGCCTCTCCATTCCACAAATTTTCAATCTTGGTTATTTCTGTTGGATAAAGCTTATTCCGATAAAACTTGGTGGCATCTTTCAGAAGTTGATTGTTTCTATAATAATTGCAGTTCTTTACTTCTTCTCCAGTATCGCTGATCCCCATCCAATCGCTGCATACTGCAACTGGATAAGGCGATGGCCGTTCTTGTCCGAAAGTAGGAAGGGAAGAAAGAAAACTGGTTAGTCCGACAGCAAGTATCGTTTTTTTCATACTATGGGCCCTTTGGTTTATGGTCTTTGTTGATTATTCTAGCGGCAACACAGTGTAAAGAGTCTTCAATAGCTTCTGACGCTTCTCCGCCTTGGTGATAGTCTGCTTTGGCAATGCGGTAAACACGTCTGTCCTGAAATAATTCCGTTGCTTCTTCTAGACTTTTAGGGTTGTTTGGATCATAGACGCCGATACTCTGTCCGCCTAATTTAGTTAACATAGTCATGCAGGGCACGTCAGTAAAACCGTCTCCGACATAGATCATGTTCTCGAAAGGAACACGTCTTTTTCCATATGGTATGCGTTTGTTAACATCTATAGACTGATCAACATTGGTTCCTTTGCTTACTTCATAGATATACCTGGTCTTCTCTATAAAACCAACATTTCGGGCCGGGAGACTAATAACCCCATCTACTTCTACAAATTCTGAGGCAAAAATCTGATCCAGCGCTCCAGGAGCGTTCAATGAGCTTCCTTGGATCATTTTTCGCAGTCCGGTACTGATGATGTAATGTTCTAGGGTTATGCCTTGATCTCTATATCTTGTTCTAACTTCTTCTTTTGTTCGTAGAAAGAATTCAGGAAGACCGGGAAAGGGAGTAATAAGTTCTTTTCCGTATCTTTGCAGATCTGCGTTAGATAACTGCGGCAATTTTCCTTTTTTAATGTGAAGAATTAAGTTGATCATATAGGAATTTTCAGAATTAATGGTAACGTCTACTTCAGAGGCTTCCTTCATTAATTTTTTATCGTCTGCCCAGAATTCAGCTGGATCAACTCCTAAATGACGGAGCAGAGGATTCTGCATGAATTCAGGTATCAATGTCTGGTCGCAATCATAGAAACAGGTAATAATACGTTGACCTTCCCCCATATGAGGCTAGGAAACAGTAATGCTTAAATATTTTTAGCTGATATACTCTATGTTATCTCTTTTCTTTATAACTTCTGCAGGATAGCATCGATCTTCTGCTTTAACATCGGCTTAGGCATAAAGCCGACAATCCTGCCTGCTTCTTCGCCGTTGTGGAAAATAATGAGGCAAGGAATCCCGGCCACCATATTGCTTCCGGCGATGTCGGGATAATCTTCAGTTGAGATCTTGGCAAATTTCAGCTTACCAGCGTAGTCTTTACTGGTCTCTTCCAAAACCGGAGCTAGCATCCGGCAGGGACCGCACCAGGAAGCCCAGAAATCAACGATTACGGGAAGTTTGGAGTCAAGTGCTTCTTTTTTGAAAGATTCTTCAGTTAGTTCGAGGACCACTAGTATCCCTCGTTTTGCATGATGGTATCGTAAGCGTTCATCAGCTGTAGTCCGAGAGCAAGATCTCTTTTATTTTGGCCGCTCTGATAAGTTATTGTAATAAGAGCTTTGTATGTCTCTTCGAGGATATTTCCTTCTGTATGTAAAAGAGGATGACAGTGCTTCTTGTTGGTAAGGAGTGTATCTTCATACATATCATCACAAATCAGAACCTCATCTAATGTTCCCAGGGGCACTTTATCTGTAAATCGAAGACTTCTGGTATTCCCTCTTTCAAACTCATCCCTTTTTAACAAATCAAACTGTAATCCTGTCCCAAAAGAATTTACTACGTCATACCAAAATCCGTGGGAGAAGTCACCATAGGATAAGAGGTTGCGGGTTTTCTCCCCGCTAATTTTTACATAAACACTATTAGCTTCATCCTGCAGTGTTCTCTGCGGAGGGTATGCCGGTTCTTCTGGCATCGATGCAGAACATCCTAAAAGAAGGATAGGTAACGTTAATGTCGTGTATTTCATCGTCTTATCTTCTATAGTTTGTTTTGTATTTGTAAAATTCGAATAACATATAAAACTGTTCGTTATTTACAACTTCTTGATACATTTTAGTATAGGTTTTCTTCCAATATTTTTCTCGACCAGCACGCATTTTCTCAACGCCCTCCCGTAAGGAATATTCTTTTCCGTCCGGTACTTCATCAAATGTGGGTTCATCTGGATCCGCTCCATCCATTATAGCTAATTCAATGAGGAAATCGAGAAATACGTGATCTGGATTCCATTTTGCCATTTTTAATCCTCTATAGTTTGTTTGCTTTGTAGGTTTGGTAATCGTCTTTAAACATATCAACTGCAATTTTGTACAGATCATCTCGTTCCTGGGTAAACCTGCTTTTTATATTCTTTAAATAAGCTCATCATCCCCCGCAGAGTATTGTATTTGTCTTTCAGCTCATTTTCCAATGGCACATTCCGTGTCCCGGCAAAAGTGTTCTCCGTTACCGTGCATAGAGTTGCATAGGTATTATCAATTAAGCTTTTTTCCAAATTCATTCTTTCACACACATCTTTTTTATCACAAAAAAGCACTTCATCAGCATTTCCGAGAGGATATCTGTCAAGAAACCGGAAGCTTCTGTCCTGCAGATATTTGCTGAACAGATCAAACTGCAGTTTCTGTTTATCTTTATCAGCCGTGACCACAACCCAGTATGGCCAGCCAGAGTAATGGTAATGATTGTCTTCAGGGACTAGCTTTACAATTCTTTCGGCCTGTTCATGCCGAAGAAATCCTCCCACTGGAGAATTTGTTTGGGCCGCGGTACCACATCCAGCCAGAAAAGCCCAGAGCAAGGCGGGGGTTGTTTTTTTCATAATTACGCTGTATCTGCCTCGCTTTATATATTTTATGAACAGGAGGCGACTTTTTCTATTGGGCTAATTTTCGGAAACCTTTATAAAATCAATAAATATCATTAAAAGAGAGTGATGATGTTGGCAAAATGGTCTAAATTACTTCTGGTTCTAGTAATACTTTTACTGCTCTTTCCTGCGGCATTTGCTCTGGAAGAAAATGAACTGCAAACCGATTGCTTGTATTATTTCTATGGAAAGGAATGCGTAGATTGCGATCAGTCCAGCGCTTCTTTGCTAGCCCTGCAGATCAAATATCCAAATCTGCGCCTTGAGAAATACGAGGTCTATAGGGATTTTAAGAATTTTCAAATGATGCAGGCGTACTTTGAAGCATATGGGATTGAAGAAAATTCAGGTTCCATCCCAGTAGTGTTTTCCAAAGGAAGTTATTTAATTGGTTCAAAGGCCATTACTTCGTTGGTAGAAGAAAGTGTAAAAAGCAATGACAATCCTGCTTGCCCGGAATTGTCGGCAGGGCAAACGGCTGTTGGCATTTTAGGTCAAGGGCAGCCGCCTAATGTGCTGAAAACCTTGACCTTTTCCTTAGTCACTCGACATGCCTTGCAGAATATGTTTGTTCCGGGAATGCTGGCATTGCTATTGGTATTATTGGCCATCCTTGCTGCTACTAAAAGTAAAGAAGAGATCGTTAAGACTAGCGCCTCATATGTTGCTGGTATCTTTGTAGCATATTTCTTGTTTGGATTAGGATTATTGTCGTTCTTTTATGATTCGCAATTGCATTATTTCTTCTACAAGATAGTTGGCTTTGTTGCGCTGTTTTTTGGTTTGGCAGGAGTGCAGTCATTCTTTACCGCCTGGGAACTGGTTATGCCGGCGTTAGTGCGAACTCAGATAAAAGATGTAATGCAGTATGTTCTTTCTCCGATAGGGGTGTTTGTTTTAGGGTTAGTGGGGGGCATGTTTACGTTAGCCGGTGTCGGCCAATCATTTTATTTATTGAGGGATTTATTTATTGGTAATTTTATGCGAGGAATAGTATTGCCTTTGATGATCTATTATATTGCGGTGGCCATGCTAATTTTTATCGGATTGGCAGCAGTCTTTCATCTCCTACGTTCTATGATGGAACATGCAGTAGAAACACAGGAAGCATCTTCTGATGCGAAGCGAGAAAGATGGAGGAAGCATTACCAAAAAGTATTGACCTTCTGCGTAAGGAGTACCTTGTTTGTGTTAGGGATTGTGTTAGTGTTTGTGTAAAGGTAGATTTTTTAAAATACCTGAACATTTGTTGCTTATGGTTACCATCAAAGAGCTTTTCCCAGTGGTGCATATGGCTCAGCACACGGAAAATCAACAAAGATTTGCTGTTTATTCTGATATAAGGAATGGCAATATGCTTTTGCGTGATGTTCTACTAGCAGTTGATGATAGATTTACCATTGTGCCAGTTTCTTTTCAGGCATCTGAATTAACCAACACTGTTTGGGGGCATTTTAAATCAACATCTGAACACCAAATGATTTACCAAGTGCATGGTTTGGGAGTAGATTTAGATGATCTTCGGCAAAAATACGTCTTGTACTCACCGCTCTATGAACGCGGACAGCAATTACTGAGAGAGCAAGGCGCAAGTTGTCTAGCTCGTCCGGAAGAGATGTTTTTTAGCGAAGTAGAACGTGGGGAGTATAAGGGGCCGAGATTTAGAAGGATTAGATGATGGTTTCAGTGCCTGCTACTCAAGAAATAAAACGCGTATTCTCCCTACTAGAAAAAGATCATCCTCTGACCATGCTGGAGGAGCTAGGACATTACACGCCCTTCCAGATGCTGGTGATGACCATGCTGAGCTCTCGCACCAGAGATTCTACCACTATTCCTATTGTTAAAAGGTTGTTTGAGAAATATCCGAATCCTGGGCACTTTGTGAAGATGGATACCAAAGAATTAGAAGAAGGGTTGTATGGTATCGGCTTCTACAAAGTCAAAGCCAAGCATGTAAAAGAGTTAAGTAAAGTGATCTTGGAAAAGTACAATGGAAAAATTCCTGATACCTTTGAGGAATTGACTTCTTTGCCTGGAGTAGGAAGGAAGACAGCGAATTGTGTGTTAGCTTATACCTTCAAGAAGCCAGCCATTGCTGTTGATATTCATGTGCATCGCATCTCTAACCGATTGGGTTGGGTGAAAACTACAAGACCTGAGGAAACGGAAGAAGCGCTGCAAAAATTAATTCCTAGAGAATTATGGATTGAAGTCAATCGTTTGTTTGTGGGGCATGGGCAGACTATCTGTGTTCCTATCAATCCGAAGTGCAATATCTGCCCAATTCGAAAATATTGTGAATTTGGAAGAAAGAGAACAGATATTTAATTTTGAACAAAATTTATAATTAGAGCAGACTTCGATCGATTATGGCTAAAGTGTATTCAGGAAGTTATTCACTTTTGCGAGAGCATGGCGATAGGATAGAACCGGAAAGAATCGTTGGCCACGAAGTGGAGATCTTTTCTTATCTTAATTTATTCTGGCATCCCCGCGGGGAAGATTATGTTGTTGCCGGCGGCTTGCTCAAGCCAGTGACAAGATTTGATCTTGGTAATTTAGTGGCAGATTTTTTCTTATCTGCTCTTCCACCTAAAGGTTTTTCTTATGCCCAAGGAAAAGCTACCTTTCCTGGTAAAAAGTCTAAAGCCAGGCCGTACTTCCTTCCCCAAGAACTGCGTGAATTTGAGCAATTCGCTGATGTAGCTCTGTTGCATGATCGAGAACGATTACTTTATCAATTTGAGTTGAAAAGTGAATGCATTTACGTTGAAGATCCTTTAGAATTTAAGGTGAACAAGTATTTTTCTGAGAGCTATGATCCAGATGAAGAAACCATAACCCGCGATACTACTGATAGAATTGTTCCCTGGTTTAAGCGATTGAACAAGAACAATGCACCGGATCCTCATGACATTTCTTTAATGGTTTTCCCAGAGGTTACTGATCTTAAATGGAATTAAGGTTTAGAAATTTTGACCAACTTCACCACGGCAGCGATCAACCATACCCCATTTAGCGCTACAAAAGGCCAGCTTTGCAAAGTGTAGGCGTAATACATCAGCAATCCTGATCCGAGAAGGTTAAGAAGGTTGTAAGATACAGTTTTGGCGTTTATGGTAGAAAATTCGTCTAACAGAAAGGCGACCAGAATACAGACCACGCCGATAATTCCTGCCACTATCATTTTTTTCTCCTAATTTGCTTGGCTAAGTCCACGAAATGTTCTCCAAGGTTTTTTACTAACATTTTCTGTTTTCGCGAGGCGAAGAGTAATTGTTGCAGATGCTCCTTATGCGGCAGATGGATGAACTGCACTGCTTCTTCCAAAGGCGCTTCTTTTTGAATCAGATCATTAAGATGGTGGTATTTGTAAGCGATAGATTTGACATTTTTTTCCAGGTACTTGATATCGTGTAAGAGGGATTTGGTGTTCAAGAACTCATCATTCAAGAGGTGATTAGTGATGTATTGCGCTTTAGTGGTATTTCCGTTGAGAGTGGTTAGTTTCAATTCGATTAGATATTTGGAATATTCCTGCAACTTGTGATTTACCATTTGAGCATGTTCTACTTCTTTGATTTTTTGCTGGAAGGCAAAGAGCTTGTCATTGATCTCTTGTTTCTTATTTTCCGAGATTTTCTGGAGAAAAGGTAGATTCTTGTTGGTGTTGGTTCGGATAGGTTTTATCCAGTACTGCTGGAACTTCTGCAGATGTTCAGAAAGATCAGGAAGCAGACTAACCTCTTTTTTGAGATCGCGGAGATCCATGAGAAAGAAAGGGTTGGTAGATATATAAACATTGTGCCGGAATAAAAATTCTCCAAAGCCGACCGCAATCTTTATAAATCCAAGCTCAAAATATGTGTAAAATAGCTAATTAGTATTCCCAGGAGGATCCCAGAGAATGTTCTACAAAGTCAAGGTCAAGGATTACATAAGAGTTCCGCCTAAAATGTTCAGTTTAGGCCGAAGGGATGCAGTATTGCAGAATATCAAAACTACTTATGAAAATTTTATCTCTAAAGAGCTTGGTTTCGTCCTCAATGTTGTTGACGTAGGCGATATAAAGGAAGGCGTTATTGTCCCAGGAGATGGGGCAGGTTATTTTGAATCTGATTTTGAATTATTGGCCTTTAGACCAGAAATGAATGAATTGTTGTACGGAACGGTCCGCGATATCACTGATTTTGGTGCATTCGTGGACATGGGCGGGGTAGAAGGGATGGTGCATATCTCCCAGAGCATGGATGATTATGTCTCTTTCAGCAAGGAAAAGGTATTGCAAGGGAAAAAAACAGGGCATTCTCTGAAAGTAGGGGATAAATGCAAAGCTCGCATTATCGCTATCAGCTATAAGGATGTCAATAATCCTAAGATTGGATTGACCATGCGCCAGGAAGGTTTGGGAAAATTGGAATGGCTGGAACAACAGCCTCAAGTAGCTGCTGCTAAAGAATCCAAAAAAGAGGAGAAGGAGTAAGAAAATGGCTAAAAAAGAAGCATGCAGGAAATGTAAATATTTTTACGATGGCGATACTTGTCCAGTCTGCGCCAGCAGCAGCAAGACCAGCACTTGGCAAGGCAGATTGTACATCAGTGATCTTAGTAAATCCATGATCGCAGAAAAAGTTGGCATAAAAGCAAAAGGCGAATATGCTATCAAGGTGCGGTGAGGAGAATGAATATAACAATAACAACTAAAAATGAAAATCCTCTGTTGCACAGAGTGGAAGTACAGGGTGTAGTAGCTTTCGAAGGAGCTACGCCTTCTAATGCGCAGATGGTAGAAGCATTAGCTTCACAGCTTAAGGCTGAGGGAAGTCAGATCGTGCTTAGACACATCTACAATACTTTCAGCAAGAACGAAGCGAAGTTTGACGCAGTTGCCTATAATTCTGCAGATGCTAGAAAGAAAGCAGAACGCTTGACCCCGCAGCAGAAGAAGAAATTAGAAGAAGAAAGGAAGAAAGCTGCGGAAGAGAAGAAGAAAGCGAAAGAAGGGAAGAGTGATTAAATATGATATCAAAAGGTTCTACTTTTTTGTTACAAGTTGGTTTAACTGGCGTTGGACTTTCTGCAATGCTAACTCCTTCTACAGCATATTTATTTTTTGATTTAGTTGGCCAACGAAGTAATTATGAAGCTAGGGTGCAAGAAATTGAAGAAGAAAAAAAATATTTAATTCCTAAAGTAGAAGATTGTCTTCGCACAGCTCCTACGATAGGAGAATGTCAAGCTCTTTCTTTCCGATACGATTCTTTAAATCAAGAATACACGCTTTTGCAAGAGAAATTAGGCTCAGTAAAAGTTGGCATAGTTGGTTCTCTATTCGGTTTATATCTCGGAGTGGTTAGTGGTTTTGCTGGTGTATATGCTTTGTCACGTTATCCTTCTCAAAAAAGAGAAGAAAAAGAACTAGCTGAACGGCATAAGTTAGAGAATATGGAGTTTGAAAAATTTATGCACGAACTAAAATCAAAAGGTCAACAATGAAAAAATCAACTCTCTACACCTTGCTTGGATGCGCTAGTCTCGGGGCAGCAGCTGGCGGAGAATATGGATTATATCACCTGGGCAATGAATTAAAGCAAAGGGTCAGCGCAGTTGAAAGCGAATTTCAAACCGTTGAGAAGGAAAGAGAAGATTTAACTACAAAACTTCATAACTGTTCCACCGTTAACGAATGCTATGCCGTTTCTTCTCGCTATTTGAGTGTGGATCAAGAGTACCGCGTTTTAAAAAAGAAGTATGTTGAAGCTCAAAAAGTAAGTGCCTTGGATAGTTTCGGAGGGTTATTATTGTATTGCGCGGTAATTCTTAGTGCCCTTGGTTCTCTTGCTTCGTTTACGTCTGCATTTAGTGAAAGGAAAGATGAACCTTTCCGGCGTATTAGCGAAGAATTGAAGAAAAAAGCATTACACAAAATGTCCTACGGAGGCAAGAGGGAATAATGGCAGCTCCAACAAAAAAAGCACCAGCAAAAGGCGGTGCAGTTAAGAAGAAACCAGGCAGTCAAGTCTGGAAACTGTACGAAGTTCAGGGCGACAAGTTAGTGCGCAAGAATAAGTTCTCTCCTAAATCGCAAGGCGACTTTATGGCTAACCATGCTGACAGATTAGTCTGCGGAAAGACCAAGTATACTGAGTACAAGAAGAAGTAAATTTTTCTTTTATGATTATTCTTATTGATTTGAAAGATTGTAAGACGGTTTTAGAATTTCTCGACAGCGTTGTTAAAGCGCTTAAAGTTCAGCCTTTTTATGGGGCTAATTTAGAAATTCTGGGGAAAACACTTTCTTCTTTAGAAAAACATAGTTTTGCCTTTCCATTAACTTTGAAATTAGTGAACACTAAATCTTACCGGAAGAAATGTCCAAATGGATGGAAAATATTTTTAAATTCTTTGGAAAAGGCAGAAAAAGAGTATCGTAAACAAGGAAAACAATTCAGATGGGAAGTTAACGATGAAGAGCGAACAGAGAGATAGAATATATCAAGAGTGTATAGAACAGCTGGGGTACGAAATTATCTCTCCATTACAACTAGATAATCGTGCAGTGTATGTGGTTAGCAATGGTGAAATGGTAGTAGCTAAACTAGGCAGTCCGCGATTTCCAAAAAGTGCAAATCAAATTAGGACGGAGGGTAAAGCTCTTGGAATAGCACAAGGAATTTCCGGAGTGGTGCAGAAAATATCTTATCATCAAGTATTTCATCCGGAAGCTAAAATATATGTATTGATACGAGAGTATATCGATGGAGTAAATCTCGGAGAAAGAGGTGTATACTTAGACAGAGAACAACAATCTATGCTAGAAAATACCGTGCTTGCTTTACATGGAAGAGGCATAACCAATCTGGATTTATATTACGGAAATGTAGTTATCAATCAGGAAGGTTTTCCACATCTCTTTGACCTTGGCCTGGTTAAGTTTAGAGAACAGAGTTATCGTGATCATCAACTATATGCTAAAGAAGATTTGGCAGATTTGCAAAAATTGTTCACCGATTTTAGAGCACCAGAAGCTTAATAAAACAGTTCTTATTGTTGTTATTTCATGTTTGATAAATTAAAACAAGAATATTCTGCCTGCACAAAATGTCCAGCGCTCTGTAAATCACGAACACAAGTAGTCTTTGGTTCTGGAAATCCTCAGGCAGAAGTTCTCTTTATCGGTGAAGCTCCTGGGGCAAATGAAGACCAGCAGGGTATTCCTTTTTGTGGGATGTCTGGGCAGGTATTGAATGAATTATTGAGTTCTGTGGGATTATCTCGGGAAGATATTTTCATTACTAATACAATCTTATGCCGGCCGGAAGATAATCGAAATCCAGCTAAAGAAGAAGTGGAGAATTGCCGTGAAAGGTTGGATAAGTTGATTGCAATAATGCAGCCGAAAGTGATCGTGACTATTGGCAATTTTGCCACGGAAAGAATTTTAGGTAAGAAGGGTATTACTTCCTTGCGTGGGAAAGTGTTTGAAGTTGAAGGAAAGAAAATTGTGCCAGTGATCCATCCTGCAAATTATCTGTATTCTGGGAGAAATCCGGAGATGTTTGCGCAGATGAAGAAGGATTTTATAGTTATTTCTGAGACAATAAAAGAAAAAAAGAAACAAAAAAAGTTAGGGGAGTTTTAAGAGTTATACGTCTCCATTATTTTTGCTTCGACCACATAGGGATCCATGTTCGCACAAGGTCTGCGGTCTTCCATATAACCTCTCTTTTCTACGTCAACTTGCCAAGGGATTCGAATGCTTGCGCCACGATTAGAAACTCCTGCTCTAAATTCTGTGTAAGGGCAGGTTTCGTGTTTTCCAGTAAGGCGCTCTTCAATTCCTTCTCCGTATACCGCAATGTGTTCTCCTTGTCTCTGACGGAACTTCTGTATTATTCTATCAAAGCACTCCGAACTTTCCCTCATCTCTTTGGTAGAAAAATTAGTGTGTGCTCCTGCCCCATTCCAATCACCTTTTACTGGTTTTGGTTCTAACGAGGGGACTACACCATATTTTTTTCCGATTTTACTAAGCAAATATCTAGCGATTACTAAATCATCAGCTACCCGTAAAGGGCTGCTATTCGGAGTCCCATTACCCATCTGAAATTCCCATTGGCCAGGCATAACTTCTGCATTTGTGCCGTGAATCACTAAATTTGCATCGAGACAGGCATACATATGTTCTTCGACAATTTCATCGCCTATAATTTTGTCTGCACCATTACCACAGTAATATTTCCCTTGTTCTACCGGAAAAACTTCATTCTCTTTAGTGTAATTTTTAGGAAATCCTAAAGGGCCGGCAATGCGGGAGAAATCATTTCCATCAACACGCATGAAGGTATATTCCTGTTCAATACCAAACCAGAATTCATGGTCTTGGTATTTTCCTGCGGGATCGCGTAAGAGTGCTCTGGTATTAGATGGATGCGGTTTATCTCCCGGCACATCAAAAACCTCATTCAATACTAAAACTGAAAGGTAATCTGGTCTTTGCGCAGTTCTTAATGGGTCAACATACACGCGCACTGGTTTTAAGACGCAATCAGAAAAATGCCCTTCTGCTTGGCCGGTGCTGCTGCCATCAAACCCCCAGATAGAAGGATTATCATTTAACATTTTAACATATCTTTGTCTTTCTTGAAGACTCATCTCTTCCCGAAATCCAAAATCACGATTGAGAATCCTTGTCTTACTGCGAATGTCAGGATTTTTGTTCATGTCTAATGTAACATTCCCTGTTTCATCCTTCACTAAATTATTTCCATCCAACCAAATGTATTCTGCTATTACTCTCATATTTTCCACCTCAACTGGTTTTTTTGCAAGAGCAGGAACTTGCTTATATTCTTTGTGGAATTTTAAGAAGAATAATGTCATAAATCACAGAAAAATATATAAAATAAGTCTCTTTAACAAGAGAGGTGGGGCCGCCGGGACTCCACAAGGCCACCAGCCAAGGGTGCTCGTCTTTACACCATGATCCCACGATTTTACTCTTTTAGCTTTTCTTTAAATAGATTTTTGCAGAAGGAAGTAATTGGAGTACTTAAAGCACAGTTCTGATCTAAGACGTTGATTTAAAAAACATTTATAAACAATCACTCTTCTTCAATAATACAATGATCAATGGTTTTCTTGAATATACAACTCTTCCATGGGAAGAACGTTTAGGTAAACAGATCAGGCAGACCTCTGGAAACACTATTGAAAATATTATTGTTAGCAATAAAATAATTGATGCAAACACATTAGTCTCAACTTTAATAAGAGAAGGACAGATCATTATGGTTGATACATATATAACACATACTTCTGGAGAACTAAAGAAAGTGACTAACCAATATCCAGGCCAACCTCCTCATTGGACTTATGAATATGAAATGCGAGAAGGTGAATTACAAGTGACCAGAACTGATCCAGAACGTGAAACTAGTCATTATAAAATGGTTGTTACTGAAAGAGATAGTCAAGGCAGGGTTTCTATAGCTGAATACAGAGAAACAGTCTCTGGTAATGTAATTGGACGGATATATGCTATGAGGAATGATGACGGAAACTTGATACAAGAAGTATTTGAAGATGCAGAAGAAGGAGCAAGAGCAGTAATCTCTTGTGACAGAGATGGAAGATGGTTATTAAGAGAACATTTTCAAAACGGGATGCTTCTAATGAAACAGGAGTATATTCATTAATGCAGAAGTTCTTTTAAATAGATTTTAGTGGTAAAGAATATAGGTTTTTTCACAAAACCTTTATATAAAATTAGCATAATTATAATCTCGTGATCACCAAAGACATGACTATCGGAGAACTGGTGCAGCAATACCCTTCGGTAGTGGAAATTCTCATGGATGAAGGGGTGCATTGCGTCGGCTGCGGCGCTGCCTACTTTGAAACTATTGAAGAAGGGCTAGCCGGACATGGACGATCTGGAGAAGAAGTGGATGCAGTCATTGAAAAGTTGAATCAGGCTATCCCTCAAGAGAAAGGAGACGATAATCTTACTATCACTGAAAATGCTGCAGTTAAAGCTAAGGAAATCCTAGCAAAAAAGAATATGCAGGGAATCCGCATCGAAGTAAGTGCAGGAGGCTGTGCTGGATTTGAATACGATTTCTCCTACGAAAATCAAAAGAATGATGATGATACAGTGGTTGAAGTGGATGGAGTTAAATTCTTTGTGGATACTTCTAGTTTGCAGAAGCTGAAAGGCGCAAAGGTTGATTACGTTGATTCTCTCACTAGCGCAGGATTCAAGATTACTAATCCGAATGCCAAAAGAACATGCGGCTGCGGACAGAGTTTTGCATAAGATCCTATTTCTTTAAATCAAATAAGCAGAAATCCCTAACATTTATGTTTAGGGATGAATGCGAGTGAATGCTCGCAGGGATTTTGCTATATTTGATTTTAGAAAATCCGTCTCGGAAAAGCGGCGCAAGAAATGCGAAGAATATCTCATTTCTGCGCAGAAAACTGATAGTTTTCAGTTTTCTCGCGTAAATCCCCACCCTTTAGGGTAGGGGATAGCTGCTTTTCAGGATTTTCTTTAAATTAATTATATAATTAAAAAATTAAAATTTAAATACTAGAACAATTATAAGCTGAGATTTCTTCTGGTCTATTGACCAGAAGGGTTTTTTAACACGCTCAGCTTTCTCATTCTGAAGAAGACCAAAAGCAAAAAAATACCCTCTGAACCCTGTTTGTACAGAGTTGAGGGTCAAAAACAACCCGTTGAATAGCTACGATCTTCTTCAGATAATTAAACTTTGCGATAGCGAAAGCTATCGCTTCTAAGAAAATTTTAAAAAATAAACAGGTGATTCTTATGAAAACTAATCCAACGAGATACAGCTCTGCCGTCGGCGAAGTATGGGTGATGGCAACATTTAAAGTTAAGTATTGTCACAAAATTTTTGATATGGCGGCTGTGCGTTTGCTTTGCGACGCACTATTGCACGAAGCCTTTAC